>Ga0315274_10000382_pt1 | contig 69171 bp, 64 predicted proteins | sample YL17G02_20_MG_FD_203700 | JGI IMG/M metagenome (GOLD analysis project Ga0315274, IMG submission 203700) | Sediment microbial communities from Yellowstone Lake, YNP, Wyoming, USA - YL17G02_20 | ecosystem: Environmental > Aquatic > Freshwater > Lake > Sediment | place: USA: Wyoming | collected... | reverse complement strand
GATGCTATGATAAATATCATCGCGGATTTCAATTGTAGTTCTCATTATTATCAATAAAGCATATATGCTTATGCCTTAATAAACCTTTCTATTGCTAGCCAGAACACCCCTTCGTTCGCCTCCAAGTCACGCTATCCCATTATTAAATATCAGCTATATATACGCTACTATCAACTAATATCAGCTAACATACCCCGCCCTAACAGACGAGGCTTGTTGCTTATCTCTGCAAATCGTCTGTTAGGGGTATGTTAGCCGTCGCGCGAACAGGTAGCTGTAAAGGATAGCGTGACGATGCCTCGTCTGACAACCGCCAGGAAAGCGTTGAGAACCGCACCCGTCCAACCGACCTGTACCGGTCTACTTCCCTTCGAACGCCTTCTGCGGGCAGGTGCTGGCCGCGGCCGAGCCCATGCGGACGCCCGCTATGGCGCAGTCTCCCTGCTCCGCGTCCTTCGGCTTGAAATGTTTGCAGTCCCCGCAGGTCTTTTTCTCCAGCGCGTCCTCGGTCTTGTGGTAGCCCTTCTTTCCGAGATCGACCGCGCCATGGCCGACTGTCTTCCCTGCATCAACGGTCTTGCCCCCCAGCTCCTTTGTCTTGTTCCAGATACCCATAATTTCACCCATTGCCATAATGTGCTTCATGTTATTTAAACTCAAGGAATCACTTTCGCCCACCCCCTCCCCACGGTTAAATATCTCCGGCAGCGTAGCCCAATCCATGAAAGCCAAACAAATGGGGAAGCGCCATACTTCGTCGATACTCACGGACCACATCGTATTCACGCCCAAGTTCCGGGCCAGAATGCTTGTCGGTTCCGTGGCCAAGGACTGCGAGAGGTTGGTCAAAAGAACCTGCTATGTCATGGACGTCGAGGTGCTGCAACTAGCCGTGGCAGCAGACCACGTCCATCTCTTCGTCCAGTATCCTCCGGAACTATCTCTGAGCACTGTCGTGGAGCGGATAAAGAGCAACACTAGCAGGGAGTTGCGGCTGAGATATCCTCATCTCGTGAAATGGAACAAGGACGGATTCTGGGCCTCAGGTTGTTATCATGGCTCGGTGGGTCAGGGTTTCGATGTCGTTGAACGATACATACTGGGGCAGCGGCAGTTCAGGAGTTATCGCTCAAGTTGAATCCGAAGGATTCGACAATGATGCGGCAACAATTTTCCAGCTAAATCGAGTATCATCTGGCTCGCAGCATTTTGCAAACAATCGGTGAATGCGGTAGCTAAATTATAACATTAACAGCGTTCGCCATGAATCAACATTATGCAAACGATGAGATTCACAGCTTTCCCGGTAATCGGCATTAGGGAAACAATGAGATTACCGGGCCACGTCCATCTTTTCGTGCAGTATCCGCCCGACCTTAGCCCAAGCAAGATGGCCGAGAAGATCAAGTGCAATTCAAGTAGAGACTTGAGTGAAAAATACCCGCACCTGGTCAAATGGTGCAATACCGGGCTCTGGGCACCAGGGTGCTTCCACGGTTCAGTCGGGCATGGGTTCGATGTTGTTGAGAATTATATCGCAAGCCAGATGACCGCACCCAGAGGGTAGAACACCTTATCGTCCGACTTCCGGCTTTGTTTTCAGTAGCTCCAGCTGCATAACGCACCGCCCTATCCAGAGCTTCATGCCGAGTTCCTCGAACATCCTGCGTGCCGCGTTGAACTCCGCGGCCGCATTAGAAATGTCATGCTTCATCGAGAACAGCATGCCAAGCTCGTACCTTGTACTGGCTATCTGCATCTTCTCGCCTGTCTCTTTCGACAGCTTTAGTGTTTCCCTCAGCTCCCTCTCGCCCTCATCCGGCTGCCCGACCACGCAGAGCGCCCGGCCCAGAGCCATCCTGCTCGCTATCTCCTCCGGCTTGGACTTCGTCTCGAGCGCGATTGCCAGGGCCTTGCGCGCATTGTACACCGCCTCCTTCTTCCGGCCCAGGCAGAGCAGCGGCTCCACTGTCCCGTCAAGCGCGCGGGACACGAGCGATTTCTTGCCTATCTCGACCGCAATGGCCATGGATTCTTTGAAAAGCCTGAGGCAGCCTTTATAGTCGTTCATCTCCCCCAGCACATTGGCCACATTGGTGGTCGCGGTCGCCAGGCTGGATTTGTCCCCTATGCTCCTCGAAATCTCCCTCGCCTTCTCGAAATACTCTTTTGCCTTCTCCAGGTTGCCGCCGTGGTAGTTCAGGACGCCAATGTTGCCCAGGGTTATGGCCATGCCGTGCCGGTCACCGATGCGCTCCTTCATGGCCAGGCTCTTCTCGTGCCATTTCAGGGCCTCGGCCGTCTCTCCGAGGTCGTTGTTGAAAACCCCCATGTTGTTGTAAGCCCTGGCAAGGCCCGCGACATCGCCCAGCCGCTCCCTCTCCGCGAGCGTCGACTCGGTCTGCGCCAGCGCCTCCCTGAACTCCCCTTTGAACCAATAGACATTCGAAAGGTTGTGCCGGGTCTGGACGGTCTCAGCGGCGTCTCCCAGCTTCGTAGCTATCGCCAGTGCCCTGTTTATCCGCCCGAGGGCGTCATCGTACTTTCCGAGCCTCATCAGGTTTGCCCCCTCGAGGTTCAATAACTTGGACGCTGCCAGTGAATGAGACCCCTCTTCCAGCTCCAGGCCCTTCGCGCATTCACCCATGCTGCCTGTATAATCCCCCTTTCCGAAGCATGTCTGCGCTATCTTGAGGTGCACGGCCATGGCTTCCTCGCCCTTCATGCGTGGTTTCGCTGCTTTGAAGGACTCCGCAGCTTCGTCGAACCTGCTCGCCAGATAAAGGGCGTCGCCGCGCCTCATCAGCAGCATGGCCTCTTTGTCAGCGTTCTCCAGCCTCCTTACCGAACCAGCAGCGGTCGAGAAGAACTCGGCAGCCTGCTCGGCCGCAAAGACAGCCAGCGCCTTCTCGCCGGCCATCTCGTTGTACTTCGCTGACTTTGCATGCTCAGCCGTATGGCCGAAATGCCTTGCCAGCTCATATGCAGCCGCGCCCTCCCTTCCCAGGAACTCGGCTTCGTAATGCTCGCCCAGCGCCCTGTGATGCGAGGTCCTCCACCTCGGGGAAAGGCCGGAGTAGAGAGCAGCCTGGAACAGGGCATGGGTGAACTCCCCCTTGCTGCCACTGATCGCCAGGATTCCGAAGGCGCCGAGCCGCGCCAGCGCCTCTCCGGGCTTCGCTGCGGTGGGCATCGATTCGGCCGCGCTGATGCCGAACTCCCTGCCTATGCAGGACGCATACTCGGCCAAGGCCATTGCCTCCGGGTCTAGCGACTCCAGCCTGCGTTTGACCACGTCTTCGACAGTCGACGGTACTGCGTAGCCCTCCCCCGAGAATACATAGAAGCCGCCCTTCCTGGATATGGCCCCGTCGTCGGCCATCTGCCTCAGCAGCTCTTTTACGAAGAAGGGGTTTCCGCCGCAATCCTTCTGCAGGCGCCCGAGAAAGCCATCGTCGAAGGAATTGGGCGAGAACATCGAGACTGCAAGCCCGCGCACGCTGTCGGAATCAAGGCCCGAAAGCACCAGCTCGGAGATTGTGCCCTCGGCCTTCATCGCAGCGAGGTTCTTCTCGGCAGACTCCCCCTCAGAGGGCCGCGCTGTGCATAGGACCAGTGCGCTGGTGAAATCCAGGTTCCGTGCCAGGAACCGAATGACGAAAAGTGACGATTGGTCTGCCCAGTGCAGGTCCTCCAGCACCAGCAGCGCCGGCTTCTTTCCAGCCACTCCCCTAAGCCTTTCAAGCGCATCGTTCGCTATCCTCAAGCGCTCCGAGTCAAGTTTCACGCCTTCGAGCTCCCTCTGAACGATGAACCGCGAGCTCAGCAGTGCGTCCAGTGCCTGTTTCGGAGTGGTTTTTCCCCCGATGGACATCGCAGCCGACGAAACTGCATCATGCATGCGCGGGTGCTCAGTTCCTTCGAAAACTGCCGCCAGCACGCTGCTGCCGACGCGCTCCAAAATTATTTTGCGGCTGCCGCATTCAAGCCGCCCAAGCGTCCCGCCCACTCTGCCGAACGAATCCGAAACGAAGCTCTGGACAGCCTCCAGAATCCTGCCCATTGCCTCAGCGTCTGGACCGCAGTCTGTCCCACGGCGCGACTCCTCGGCGATCCTGCCGCCTTCGTTTAAAAGGAAGGCGCTACCGAAACCGGTTGACACCTCGTGCTCGAAAAGTGGCTCTCCGCCCAGAGGCGCCAGCGCGTCCGATATCACCTGGAAGGGGCGCAGAGACTCCTGGCCGGCCGTACCCGGAAATATGCCGAATCCCATCGCCCGGGCGAGCCTGACTGCCTCGGCCACAAGCCGGGACTTGCCTATGCCAGGCTCTCCGGAGACAAGCACAGCCGAGCCTGCCCCGCCCTTGGCCTGCTCCATAGCGGCTCGCAGCATGTCCAGCTCCTTTTCCCTGCCAATAATGCCTGTGTCCATGCAGTGCCAACAAAGTCCGGCCGATAAAAAAAGCTATCCTTTGCCTGCCCCGGAGAAGGCATGACCTTATGTCCAGCTAATGGTGTATGTAAAAATCCCGTCGTCACCGAACTCGCGGACCAGCTTTACGGAGCCCTTGCGGCCCATCAGGTCCAGTATGCCCTCCAGCCTGCCCCTGTAGAATTCGGCCCAGAGGTCCTGGTGCGCGCGGTTGTCAGTCCACATGGTCATGCGTATTATAGCCCTGCCGTCCGTAGCCTCGCCAGGCTCGTAATCGGCCACCTGCTGCCTGCCCTCCTGCCTCTTGGTGGAAGTGAAAACGTTCTTGGGATCCATCCGAACAAACAGGCTCTTCCATTTCACCTCGCGGTTCATCAGTTCCCTCGAGACCTTGGCGATGTAATCGTCGTCGCTGGTGGCGACGAGCTTGACCTTGTAGAGCAGGTCTCCGAACAGCGCGAAGTCGTATTTCTCCTCGGGCTTGAAATCCGAAACGCCCGTGCCCAAAAGCTCGAAGCTGGTCCTGCTCAGGTGATGCATCAGGTAATCCAGCACCTGCCTGAAGAATATTCCGCGCACCCAAGATTCTCTCATAACCGGACATGATTGCCAGTGCAATATAATATATTTGCCGCCTTAGTGCGTTCAATTTATTTTTTCCAGCGCTTCGCAGGTTTTCCTGGTCAGGATATCCGAAGTATCTTCCTCTCCGCCCTTCTTCCGACAAACAAACTCTCAGCCAATGCGCAACGGCCAGTTATTGAAACCGGTGTTTAATATCGTTTCTATGGTTCGGGTCTGAACTCCATAGCCAGCGAGTTGATGCAGTATCTCAGCCCTGTCCCTGTAGGTCCGTCTTTGAACACATGGCCGAGATGCCCGTTGCATTTCGGGCAAACAACCTCGATGCGCGACATGAAATGGCTCCTGTCCGTCCTGGTGCCTACCGCGTCCTCTGAAATAGGTCTGTCGAAGCTGGGCCATCCGCAGCCCGAGTCGAACTTCGCTTCCGAAGAGAAAAGTTCTTGGCCGCAGCCTGCGCAGAAGTAATTGCCTGGCCGCTTCTCATTGAGATGGATTCCCGAAAATGGCTGCTCTGTCCCCTTCTCCCGAAGAACCCGGCGCTGTTCAGGAGTGAGCTTCCGCCTGGAATCAGCAGACAAGGCAGTCGCACTCCTTCTGGCTCAGTTTCCTCAGCTGGCCTTCGATGTCGTCCACGAAGGCGTCCTGTTTCTTCTTGCCTTTTGCCAGCCTCCTGTCGAGTGGGCTTGCGTGAGAATAACCCCTGGCCTTCATCTCGAATACAAGCGCCGCATGCCTGAGGTACAATGCGGCCAGCTTACCCCTCCAGCGCAGTGTCTCGGGATGCCTCGAATACCCTTTCTTGCCCTGGGTTATTACAGCCCAGACCGCGTGCAACTCCCTGTGCTCGCCGAGGAGATGATTGCGGCACAGGAAGGCAGGCTTGATGTCCCAAATCCTCAGAAATGGCACCCCCTTCCCGGGTTCTTCTCGATGTACCGCTGGTGGTATTCCTCTGCCCTCCAGAACTTGCCTGCGGGCGTTATCTCGGTCACTATGGCCTTTCCCGTGCGCATGGCCAGCTTCCTCATCGAGTCCATGGCCTGGTCCCTCTGCTCGGGCGTGAAATAAAATATCGCGGACCGGTACTGGGTGCCGAAATCAGAGCCCTGGCGGTTGGGCGTGGTCGGGTCATGGATGAACCAGAAATGGCCCAGGAGCTGGGCGTAGGAAATTTTACCGGGGTCGAAGATTACGCGCACCGCTTCAGCATGGCCAGTTGTTCCGGTGCATACCTGTTCGTATGTGGGCTCCGGGGCCTTGCCGCCCGAATATCCGGATTCCGCTTCTAGCACTCCGGGCACCCTGCGGAAGTAATCTTCCACTCCCCAGAAGCACCCTGCCGCGAACATTGCCTCGTTCATGATATTGCAGAGGATTGGTGTCTACTTAAGGTCTGTCCCGAAAGTTGATGACGCTTCCATAATTGTTGAACAAGTCAGACCTGTTAAATAACCTTTTTACACTATACGGCCATGCCGAGGACGGTTCGAATGACCAGCAAGTTCGATTTTGACTCCTGGCAGGCAAAAATGGTCGCCCTGGAGATTGCCAATGAGGTGGGAAGGGCCATACTCAGAAGCCTTACCCAGCAGCCCAAAACTGCCACCCAGATGTCAAAGGACCTCAGCATACCCCTGCCGACAGTGCTGTTCCACCTTTCCAGGCTCGAGGAGGCCGGGATTGTGGGCTCGAAGAAGGCGCTGGGCAAGCGGCTGAGGGAGGTCAAGGTCTACAGCGTCTCCTCGGCGGACATAGTATTCAACATAGGAGGCGAAAAAAATGGAAAGCAAGGAGATTGAGAAACTGGAGAAGGAAAGGGCCAAACTCGAGCGGGCCAGGGAAAAACTCGAGGAGGAAAGGCAGCGGTTCGAGGACGAGCGCCAGGCAATGGAGGACGCACGCCAGGAACTCGAGGATGCGCGCCAGGAGCTGGAGGACGAACGCGAGAGCCTTGTCGAGGAGAAGGAGGACATGAAGGAGGACGAACGCGAACAAGCCAGGGACAGAGTGGAGCAGCACAGGGAAATGCTCAGGGAAAGGGCGGAAGCCCTGGTCGATGCCCAGCGGGAAAAACTCGAGAGGATGGCCGCGCAGATGGAGAAGGCCATGGAAGGGGTGCAGGAGCAGATAGAGAACAGCATCGCGGGCATAGATTTCGGGAAGATCGAAGAGGACATCAGGAGAAGCATCCCCGAGATGGAGAAAGGCCTTGCCCAGGCCGAGAAGCACATAGAGATTTCAATGGATCGGGACATGAAGAATGTGGGGGTGCTCAACCTGAAGGACATCACGCCCGAGGAGCTGGACAGGATGGGCGAGATACGCAACAACGGCATCATCATTGCTCCGGAGGAGCTCATGGGCCGGGTCTCGTCGAAAATAACGAAGAACATGGGCACGGTCGTGCCCTATAAAAAAGGCTGGCGCATATACTCGGGCAGCACCGAGCTCTCCAGGGAGATGCTCGAGTCCCTCGGGGAGCCGATCGATTTCATCCAGACAGGATACATGGAGGTCTCGAAGGACGTGACCGCGGACCTCATCAAGGATAAGATCAGGTCTTTCCACAACTACGGCCAGGTTTCCGCGACTTCGGATACATATGGCATACTGATGGCCAGATGCCTGGAGAACTACGGCCAGATATCCAAGAACGGGAACGGCGGGAACGACGAAGTCCCTGAGCCGCCGAGGCCTCCGAAGCCGCCCAGAGATTAATCGCAGATTGCAGAAACATCTAGTCTTTGTAGGCCGCCAGCTTTAGGCTCATCACCGGCAATCCGCTGTACTGGGCCTTGCTTATCTCCCTGTCCTCGTGCATTATCTCGGTGCGGAATCCGGCCTTCTTCACGATGGCCAGGTATTTTTCCTTTAACAGCGCGCCTCCAACGCAGGACGCGACTAGTTCAGGGTCGTTCCTTTGTTCTTGGGTCAATTCGGCCAGGAGCACGATGTCCGAGACGTACATCCTGCCGCCTTTCTTCAGGACACGGAAGGCGTCCCGATAAACCGCCAGTTTATCAGGAGCCAGATTAATCACGCAGTTCGAGATAATAATGTCCACGCTGGAATCATCCACAGGAAGCTTGTGGATGTAGCCCTTTCGGAATTCCACGTTCTTGATGCCATGTTTCTCGGCATTGGACTTTGCCTTGTCCAGCATCTCATCGGTCATGTCAACGCCGATAACGCGGCCTGTTGGACCCACTTTCCGTGCAGCCAGGAAACAGTCGAACCCTGCTCCCGAGCCCAGGTCAAGGACTGTCTCGCCCTCCTTTATTAAGCCCAGAGCCAGCGGGTTGCCGCACCCCAGGCCCAGGTTGGCTTCCGGAACGTTAGCCAGTTCATCGTCCGAATAGCCCAGCATCCTTCCTATCTCCTCGGCGGAATCCGTAGTCCCGCAGGAGGAGCAGCAGGTTTTTTCCTGCTTGGCCACAGCCGAATAATGCTTCTTCACTGCAAGGGTTATTTCCTCGTCCTTCATGCTTTCACATTACCCCAAATGGCAGAAAGTATTAAAGATGTATCCCATTCAGCAACCGATGAACCCGGTCTACGTCGGAGGGATTATCGGTTTCGGGCCAGCACTTTTCCTGATATGGTTCAGCCTGAGGAAGTACTCGTATCCCTTCGTCAAGGGCTCTCTTTTCGAAGACAGGCGCGTCTTCTTCCTGCTGGCCGTGGGCATGGTCATAGGCACTTTCGTGTTCACTTTCGAGCAGTTCCTTGCCCCGCTTTATTTGGTTTCAGCGGACGCCGAGGCGGGCATCGAAGAGGGCATAGACCTGTTCATGTTCATTCTTATTTTTGTGCTGGCGTTTCCGATCCTGGAGGACATGGCCAAGTACATCGTCCTCAACTTCAGGGGTTACCAGGGGCGTTTCGACAGCACGTTCTACGGCATATCGCTCGGTGCGGGTTACGCTGCCACGGCAATGATTGGGTATGTGCTTATACTCATGACGCGGGCCAAAGAAGACGGCGCGAGCATTCCCCCGGAAACCTGGCTCGGCATCATGCTGTTCTCCGTCTGCACCGCATTCATACACTGCAGCGTCGGCGCCAACATAGGCAACGCGACCGGCAGGATGAAGGGCATGAAAGGTTTTTTCGGCGCGGTCATCCCCCATTTCATATTCAATCTCCTGCTCTTTCCCTGGCTGGTCACGAACCAGATATGGCTGAGCATCATATTCGTCCTCCCTGTCTCGGCCCTCGTGTACCACGGCGCGTACACCCATACCTTGCCCGAATGCTTGCCACCGGAAGTCCAGAAGGAGATAAGGCGGGACTCGCGCAGGAGGGCGAAATGAACTCCCAGCAGCCCCAGCAGAGGCCGCTTCCCCCGCCGCCCCGGGACTGGCAGGCCCCGCCCAGGCGCAGAGGTGGAGGAGCCAAGAAAGCGCTGGCAATCCTGCTGGTGCTGCTTCTGCTGCTTTCCGTTCTCTTCCTCACCCCCATCGGAAAAACATTCCTCGCTGACCTTGCGGGAAATTCCTATGCCGAAAGCGCGTCCTTCACGCTTGTCCGCGATATAACCATAGACATAAGCCAGGGCGAGATTAACTGGGCCTGCGACATACCTGTTCCGGAGGACATTTCCGGCGGGAGCATCCAGGATGTCATATCAACCATGCCTTCGCCGTCTGTGGCACCATTGCAAAAATACGGGGATGACTGGATAGTCTGGACCGGAACGGACACAGACACGGTGACTCTCACCATGACATGCACCGCCACAGTCCGGACCGTTATCTGGAATATAGATGCGAGCATATCTGGTATGGCTTCAGACATACCCCAGGACGTGTTCGGCCGGTACGGGGGCAACGAATGGGAAATGGAGGACGCTGACGGCAACCCCACTGGCGAGTACATGATATGGCCGGAACACCCGACTATCCAGGCATTGGCAGGGAGCCTGACCTCGGAAGGGCTCACAGTCTACGAGAACGTGAAGAGCATTTACAATTACCTGAGGGACAACCTTGAATATCAAGCCATTTCCGGTTCAGAGCCGAAGCAATGCCTCGAGACACTTGCCGACCGCACAGGGGACTGCGACGACCAGTCAATGCTGTTTGTCTCGATTCTCAGGGCGGCCGGAATACCTGCATGGCTGGCCTTCGGGATGCTCCATGACCAGGGAACCGGCGAGTGGGGAGCCCATGCATGGGCCGAGGTGTACATACCCCTGGCAGCCGGAACTGGCGGGAGCGTCGCAGTTGACATTGTGAACGACGAGTTCCTGGTCAGGAACTGCAACCGCCTGGAGGAGTGGAAGGACGACGGCAACGGGGCGCATCTCTCTGACTATTACCACATCCTGTCCTACAATTACACGGTCACGGAGCACCAGCAGGCGCCGATCGTGGAGTTGGGCGACGAGTATTCCGGGGACTACGAAGCCTCCTCCGGGAAAGTGTCAGGTTCGCTGGACATATCGGAAGCACTCCCCTGGGGGACAGGGAGAACTCGAAAAGTATTTTAAAGGCCGGCCTTATGGGACATGCATGTTCACCGACATTTCCAAAGTCATGTGCCCTGGTTTCGCTGGGAAGCAGGTGCACATTAGGGGCTGGATTTGGAGGACCAGGGGCAGCGGGAAGATTGTCTTCCCGACAATCAGGGACTCTTCCGGGGTAATCCAGGTCACTGTGAAGAAGGGCAATGTCCCTGACGACCAGTTCGAAGGAGCGGTGAAGGCCCTGATAGAGAGCTCGGTCGAGATAGCTGGAACTGTCAAGCCGGACGACCGCGCGCCAGGCGGATACGAGATCCAGGCCACCGGGTTCAAGGTGGTGGGCTTTGCCGAGGCTTATCCAATCCAGAAGGACCAGAGCGAGGAATGGCTCAGGGAGAACAGGCATCTGTGGATACGCTCCAGGAAGATGGTGGCGATAATGAAGATACGCCACACTGTCGTCGGCGCAATCCACCAGTTCTTCAGGGATAACGGGTACTACGAGTTCGACCCGCCCATACTTCAGCCGAACCAGTGCGAAGGCGGCTCCACGCTGTTCGAAGTGAAATATTACGACATGCAGACCTTCCTCAGCCAGACATGGCAGCTTTACGCCGAGGCAGGGATATTCGCCCTGGGCAAGATATACGACATGGCTCCGACCTTCAGGGCCGAGAAGTCAAAGACATCGAGGCATCTGTGCGAGTTCTGGATGGCTGAGATGGAGGCGGCATGGATGGAGCTTCCCGAGGTCACCGAGGTGGCCAAGGCGGAGGTCAAGTTTATAATAGGAGAGGTACTGAAGCACAACATGGACGACCTGGCAATACTCGAGAGAGACGCCTCCAAGCTGGAGGTATGCCTGGAGAAGCCCTTCCCCACGATAACGTACACCGAAGGCCTGGAGCTGCTGAAGAAGGACGGCATGGCCGTGGAATGGGGAAAGGACCTGCGCACGCTGGAGGAGGAGGGCATAATGAAGCATTTCGACACGCCGGTGGTCGTGACGCATTACCCCAAGGGAATCATGGCCTTCTACAAGCCTGTGGATGAGAAGGCTGTGGCGCCAGGGCCTGTCGCGAAATGCTTCGACATGCTCGCTCCCGAAGGAGGGACGGAAATCGTCGGGGGCTCGGAGAGGGACACCAGCATTGCCGAGCTCTCAAAGTATCTCGAGAAGGAAGGCGAGAATCCTGCCAATTACCAGTTCTACATGGACCTGAGGAAGTACGGGTCAGTTCCGCATTCGGGTTACGGTTTGGGCGTGGAGAGGCTGATCCAGTGGATATGCGGGCTCGAAAACATCAAGGACGCGATCGCATTCCCGAGGACCAGCACGAGGATAACGCCGTAGAAGGGGACAAGAGCCTATGGAATCCCTGGACCTGCTGAACCTGGCCGGGCTGATTCTCCTGGGCATAGGATTTTTCTGGAAAAACAGGACAGCTCATGCATTGCGCTCAGCAGGCTGGCTCCTGCTCGGCCTGTACTGGCTTACAAGGGCGCCCGGCTACCTGGCCGAGGACGACCAGTTCAACGCGCTCGGCGCTGCCCTGGCCCTGCCCGTCTTCGGGTTCCTGGCCTTTCACGAGGCCATGTCCCACAAGTGGGACGACGAGTACCCGCCCCTGAGGTTCGTGGCAGGCGCAATGTTCATTGCCGGCATGGGCTACTTCCTGATAGGCAATATCCCGGCCCTGAGCCGGGCTCTGATCGAGACTGTGGCCCGCGAGAGCGTGTGGCTTGCCAATCTGGGCGGCTATGATTTCGGCGTGGGTCTGACTGACGGATACGGCACCCACCTCACCCAATTCGGATTGCCTTTCAGCATAACCATTGTCCTGGATTGCACGGCTGTCCAGGCATATTTCGTCGCAGGTTCGTTCCTGTTCGGGTGCCGCGGGAATCCCGGGAAGAGAGGCCTGGTTTTCGCCATAATGGTGCCCGTCATATGGTTTGTCAACCTGGTCAGGAATGCCATCGTGATTGTCCTTGTATATGAGAACGGCGACGGTTATTTCGATTTTGCGCACAACATACTGGGCAAGGGCCTGAGCTTTGTGGCATTGATACTCCTGGTGCTCATGGCCTTCATCCAGGTGCCAGAGCTCTATGAGGATATAAACGGCCTTTTCGAGCTTCCCTGGCGCAGGGGCCCGAAACACGATTACATGAAATTCGTGGGCAGGCTTTATCGCGACAAATCCGGAAAAGGATAATATGCCCTGGCGGGATGGGGGTGCATGCGGCCAAGGGTGATAGTCAACTGCGCTATGTCGGCCGACGGCAAGATCGCCAGCAGGCTGAGGCGACAAGTCAGGATTTCCGACGAGGCAGACATGGCCAGGGTGCACAGGCTGAGGAACAAGTGCGACGCAATCCTGGTGGGCGCGGACACGGTTGTATCGGATGACCCGTCCCTGCTTGTCAAGGGCAAGTACGTGGATGAGATCAAACAGCCGCTTAGGATTGTACTGGATGCAAAGTGCAAGATCCCAAAAGGTTCCAAGGTTCTTGACGGGCGAGCGCAAACACTGGTGTTCGTGACCGAGGGCAGCGGGAAGCCATTGGAAGGAGCTGAGGTCATACCCTGCGGCAAAGGGACGATAGACCTCGCCGCGATGCTGGGCATACTCGGGGAAAGAGGAGCTAGGTCTTTGCTCGTGGAAGGCGGGGGAAGGACAATCTGGACTTTCGTGAAGGCAGGGCTCGTGGACGAGTTCAAGGTGTTCATAGGCAGCAGGATAATAGGCGGCGAGACAGCCCCGACCCCAGTCGACGGCGAGGGATTCGCCGACGAAGCAGAGTTCAGGAGCCTGAAGCTGATGAGGTCAACACACAGCGAATCGGGCATTCTCCTGGAGTTCGAAGTGGAATGAGGTTCATCGCAGACAACATGCTGGGCACCCTGGCCAAATGGCTCAGGGTCATGGGCTTCGACACGGTTTACGCGGCCGGCCTTGACGACGGCGAGATTCTGCGCCTTGCCCAGACCGAGGACAGGACCGTGATATCCAGGGACCGCGAGCTGTGTTCAAGGAAACCAGGCTCTGTTTTCCTGGAAACCACTGAGCTGGATGCGCAGATTCTGAGTGTCCTCGCACTGTTCGAACCGCCGGAGGACGGGGTGCTGTCAAGGTGCCTGGAATGCAACACTGTCCTGCAGGAGGTCACGAAGGAAGAAGCTGCGGGAAATATCCCGGAAGGAGTGCTTCTGCGACATGATGGGTTCTGGAAATGCCCGGACTGCGGGAGATTCTATTGGCCGGGGACGCACTGGCAGAACATGATGAAGAAGGCCGGTGAGCTCACCGCTTCTCGTAATAGTCCTCGCTGATTACCTTGCCGGTAATTCCATCAAGAATCATGACGCCGTGCCTGCCCTCCACGCACCAGACAGGGACCATTACCATTCTCTGCGCCTCTATTTTAATGGTTTCCGGGCCTGGCCTGAACATGGCCTTCTCGATTATGGTGGCATGGTCGCGCTCGGTGATTATCTCCTTGAACTCGGTATTGAGCTGCGCCACCGCATGAACAGCAATCTTCAGGGCATTCTCCGAGTCAATCTTGGGTTCGAGCTGCACCTGGTGGGAAATCCCTGTCTCGGCTTCGGGCTCGGCATTCCAGGCCGAGTACCTCCCTGTCAGCCCATTCACAGACACCAGGCCCTTCCTTGTCTGGGGCTGGCCGTCCTTCCCCTCGTATGTGCAGGAGTACTGGAATAGGTAATGCGGGACCAGTTCAAGGTCGTGCTTGAAGCCGTCCACGGTGCTCCTGGACAGTTCCTTGATGTCGTCCAGCGTCAGTTTTGATTTCAGAATGACAGGCTGGCCCTCTGTTCCCAGGGATTCTATGGTGACGGATGCGGATTCGTTATCTTTCGGGGGCGCCTCCACAAGCTGGCCAAGCATTGCCCCGGGGATGTTCTCGATGCGGGACTGCATGGCCAGGCCTATCTCGGCCTCAATGTCGGCCTTTCTCCACAATGTAAGTTCAAGCTTTATGGCCTCCTGCTCCGCCAGGCTGCCCGGTGACAGTGTGCAGACAATGTGCCTCGATGCTTCCTGGGATACAGCCTTGGCATGTTTCCTCAGGTCGGCGACGGTCACGTTATCGAAAAGCCCCACGCTGACAATGTCGCCCTCCCGCTGCCCGTAAAGTACCGAATCCCTCTCGTAAACTTCGAAACCGTGCGCCTGGAGGATGTGAGTGATTATATTCTTCAGCGAGACCAATCTTGCACCGCAGGAGTATCAACTCTGGTTTATTAATAGTTATTAAAAGAAATACCCTGCGCCGCTAGGATGTCGCGCCTGGCTTATATACAATTTTCAAATTTCCTGTCCCCTGAAGCGCATTTCCCTCGCGCGCGATGTTTCTGACTAAAAGCAAAAATTATATTGCACACAGAAAGATATTTATATATTCCTGATATTTCCAGCGATACATGAGGTCTGTACGAATGGACATCACAGATACAGACCGTTTTCAGAGCCATTCGCAACGGAGGAGAATATTATGACGGAAAGGAACTCTGGCTTCAAGGCCAAGAACGCAGGGATGAGTGTAGCGCTAATCATGGCGATGATAATATCCGGATTTGCCGTGATAGCCGCACCGGTGACAATCGCCCAGGACGAGAACATGGGCGGACCTTACGGGGGAGAGCTCCGTGTGGCCTTGAAATCAGCGCCCAGTTCCCTGAACCCGCTTGCGGCGAACCTGAATGAGTCGGCAAACCAGCTGATCGACATCCTTTATGAGCCGCTTGGCCGGATTGACCCCTTCACACTTCAGAACAAGCCCTGGCTCGCCTCGTCCTGGACTGTGAACGCGACACACCAGAACATCGTGACTGTGGTGCTGAAGCAGGGCATACATTGGCATGACGGGACCGAGGTCACTCTGGCCGACATAGCATACACGTTCGGCTCTCACGGTTATAACCTGGCCTATGTCGCATCCATGACCACTGATACGGCTTCCCACACTATTGTGTTTAACCTAACAGCTCCAGACTCGAGGTTCTTCAGCGAACTGCTCCTGAAGAAAATCGTGCCCAACGGCTTCACGGCGACAAGCGCCCCGAAGGGCTGCGGCCCGTTCAAGCTGGTCTCCACGAATGCGACAACCACTGTTGTGGAGGCATTCGACGACCATTTCAACGCAAGGCCCTACATAGACAGGATGATATACACATATTACCCCTGGAACGAGAACTATAATGCAAATGCCTATCCGTACAACCAGAACTTCCCTGGCGGCATCGACCCCAGGTTCGACGGATTCTACCGCGCCGCATACGACCTGATAACCGACAAGGTCGACTACATCGGCTGGGACCTGACAACGAACCAGACTGGACAGAACATAGAGGTTGCCGGGAACAACACCCAGCTCCTGTTCAACGCCAACTCGACGCTCGTGAGGAGCAGCGGCCTGAAGCAGTGGTACCTCGGCTTCAACAATGCCCCGGGGCACCTGCTCAACGACCCGGCCCTGCGCAAGGCCATCTCCTACGGTATTAACAAGGAGTCGTTGATTGTCTACGACATCAGAGGCGGCCTCGAGAAGTCGGATTCCATTATCAGCAAGTATAACCTGCCCTGGTACAACAGCACCATCACCCCGCACGGATACAACGAGGCGACTTCCAGGCAGATACTTGACGCTGCGCATTACATGGACTACAACTCTGACGGCTACATTGACAAGCCCGGGCCTGTCACGCCGAATGTCGGATATGAGAATATTTCATTAACTTTATTCGGGCCATCCAATGAGGACACAACACCATATGTCATGTCGACCAATATTATCACATGGTTCGAGATTCTGGGCATTAAGGTCAACCTTGTCTCAAACACAACGGACGTGCACATGCCGAACATTATTTCCAACAATTTCGACATGTACCTCTCAACGGAGGATGCCGCCACCCTCGATCCCCAGTTCATTAACGGCCTCTACGATTCCAGCTCAATCGCGTCCAACAAGAACCTGTTGAACTTCGAAGGAAAATACAAAGTCTCGAACTACAGCTTGACTTCGCAAATAACAGACAACACAACCTGGACAGCGAATCTCGGCCGGACATGCCTCACTGATCCGATACTCGTGTATCACAACGATACGCTGGTGGCAAACGCCTCATGGTCGGTTGACCGCAACACAGGCATATTCACGCTTGCCCCGACCTTTGTGATGGACTATGCGAATGACACTCTGAACATCACCTACAGCTACAGACCGTTCGACCATTACGCAAGAATGGCAAATTCCCAGATGAACCAGACAGTGAGGGCGAATTACATCAAGGATGCCCAAGCTGTCCTGGCGGACCTTGAGCCCTCAATACCACTGTTCACCTACAAAGTGAACCACGCCTACAGGCCGGGAATGTACATTGGATGGATACAGACCCTCGGGGGCATAAACAACTACTGGTCCTTCACGAGCATCCAGAATCAGATCATAGGCGACTCGGCAGTCACCCTCTCGAGCGTGAAGAACTACCTGAACGACGGCGAACAGATGAATCTCTTCGTGAAGGTGCAGGATCTGAATGGAGGACCTGTTACAGATTCTCAATTCGCATTCACCGGCGAGGGAACCTTCGGTACACCTGAGTACGACGCAGTCGGGCAGCAGTACACTGTTGCCTACACGGCACCGGCGACAACGGTCACCAGGACCATAACCCTGACAGTCTTTGCCTACACGATGGGCTACACATCAAGTTCCGACACACTGGACATTACGGTGCATCCCCAGGTAAACACGATGAGCATCGATATCAGCAGAGGCGCAACATCCCTACCCTCAGGTAACACAACCAGCATATCGGTCGTCGTAACAGACAATGCTGACAGCACCGCATTGAACGGAGCAACCGTTGTCCTGACAATGACGCCGACCGGATTGGGCGGCTACATCGAGGAGGTGACTGGAACAACCAATTCAGCCGGCGAATTCGTCACAACATTCGGTTCGCACAACATCACTGTCGATACAACTTTCCGCATAACGGCATACGTGACCAAAGACGGCTATGTCGATGCTGTCCAGACAACATCCATCAGCGTATCAAGGGACCCCAACATAGAATCGACGACCGACAGGGGCTTCCTCGGGTTGCCTGCACCGTCGTTCATGACAGTGTTGGTGCTCCTAGCAGGAATGGCAGTCGCTTACTCGGTTTACCGCAGGAAGAGGGACTGAGACCGAGTGAATGCTGGCCTCCGACGAGGCCAGCCTATTTCAATTTTATTGCCTTAAGCCTTAATTAAATATTTTTCGGACCATATTCCTTGCAGTCATAGCAATAATATCGTTGGTATTCAGGGATATAATCGAGCGGCTTGTTGCAGTGCTCGCAAAGCCTTGGTGGGGAAGGCGCAGCCGCAACCGCGCCTGTCGGTGGAAGGGGTGCCGATTGGGCAGTCTCAAGAATTATCATGCCAGGAATGAACTCGTTGACTATCTTTGTCGATGTCCAGAGCATCGACCCGCCTGCCCTGCATATCATCAGGCCGGCCAACATGAGGAAGAAGGCCGGATTCATCACCATCGAGAAAACATCCTCGACCGCGCTGTCCACCGCGGAGTCCGAAGCATCCTCCCCCAGGGAGCTGAGGTCCAATACCGAGTTTATGACGGACATGAAATACAGCAGGACAAGGCAAATCATCAGTATCATGGGCAGAGTCCTGGAAAGTTTTGCCAGGTTTATATTGTTGAAATACAGGAACATTATAGCGAAAATCAGGCCGAGGAGCATGAGGATGGGAATGAGTACCGCATAAACCTCAATCGAATCGGAGAAATTCATTGCGCCTATGTATCCGATGAACAGGACTGCGAAACCTATGATGTACAGTATCAAGCCGCCAGCCTTCTCTTTCCTCACTTGCCTTTTCAGGTCGTCGGACGGTTCGGGCGGGTAGTAGGTGATCTTGCCGGGCTCTCTCGGGTACTCCAGGTTCTGGCGGAACGTTATGCTCCCGTTTCCTTCTGCACCCCTGTTCCTGACAACCGTCGCCATGTTTTCACCGTCGAATAATCATGATGCCGGGATAAAAAACTTTGCAGTTCAATTGATGACGTAGCCGGCAGTGTTGCCAGGGCATATCCCTTTCCCGGCGCACGTTCCAATGTTGAGCTCGACAACCCATTCTGCCGGTCGTCCGCTCGAGTACCTGGTCAGTTCGTTATCCGGAACTCCTGGCTCGGGCAGAGCCTGTTCGATATTGATGACCTGCCCGTTCTCATCGATGAAAATGATGTCGAGCGGTATGAGCGTGTTCTTCATCCAGAAGGTCAGGTTCGCTGGTTCGTCGAACAGGAACAGCATGCCCTCGTCCGCCGGAAGGCTTTCCCTGTTCATCAGGCCCAACGCCCTTTCGGACTGAGTGTCCGCGACCTCGCAGTCGAAATCGACTTCGCCTGACCCCGTGCTGAAGGTCACAGTGCTCTCCGGCATTGGCCAGAGCGCCAAAACCAGCAGCACTGACAGCACGACTGCGCATGCTATCGCCATTATGGAGAGCGTCAGTTTCCTTTCGGGCATGGGGGATTCATTCATGCTTATGTTAAAAAAGGTTTGGTTTCAATAGCCTGTCATGATGAGGTAGAACACAATGACGAAGTAAACGCTGAAGGAGGCAAAATACTGGGCTACGAGCCATCTGTTCGTCCTCCCCTGCCCCATCCAGAGTTTCTCTATCTCGTCGCTGTACTCGCTGGCAATGAGCAGCTTCCTGAATATCGGGATGAAAGAGAAGCATAATATCAGGATTATTATGTAATACAGAGGTATGCCCCAGCCCAGGAACTCGTAGGTTATGAGCAGGGTTGCGGAAGTAACGAAAAGCACGATATATATCGAAAAGACGAGCCATATCGCCTTCTTCTGGCCCAATACCACGACGGTGTTCTTCTCCACCTGGCGGTCTATATTGTAGTCCCTAATCTCCTGCAAAAGCTGCGCCATCGCGCTTCTCATCATCAAAGCAGCCAGCAGGAAAACGCTTCCGTCGCTGAAATCCGAGAGGACCACCAGGCAGAAAAAATACGGGAATGTGTTGACGAATATGCCGTGGCTCATCACATCCAGGATAGGCTTGTTCTTCAGCCTCAGGGGCGGAGCAGTGTAGAAGAAGAACACGAACATTGATACTGCGACGAACGCAAAAGCCATTATGCCTAAATATATAGCTACCGCAAATGGGATTATACCCGTGACGATGAGAAGCGCCCGAACCCCCGGCACTGTGACTGTCCCGTTTGAAACCGGGTTCCTTGTCTTCTTCTTCGGGTCAAGCGCGTCCACATGCCTGTCGAAATAATCGTTGCTGGCAAAAAGGAAAATCTGCGCGCTGAAAACCGTAAGCAGAGCCAGGTACAACGGAGGCCGGGCCAGGAGCGTTCCGAAGAATTCAGGCGAAAATTCATTGCCGCTTTTACTGTAGACGTTGGGCACATAAGCGAACAGCACCAGGCCTACGGAGAGAAGCCACCACTCGTTGATTCTCGAGAGGTCGTAGACGACATTCCTCACGCCGTTCGTTTCACCTTTCATGTTTCCTTAACCTGCCCAGCAATTTCATTTGATACATTATACTTACTGCTGAAATTGGTAAAGTTTTTTACACGCAGGCGATATACGCTTCCCCATGAAATCGGCCTCGGGGATGGTGTATTCAAACGGCAGGTTCGCGGAAGGGAGCGTGTCAGTTTCAAAAGGCAGGCTCGCTGTCAGTTCCAGGCAGAACGACGACGCGGATGTGAAGGGCATAATCCTGCCAAGGACCGTGAACTGCCACACGCATCTGGGAGATGCGTTCATCGGCAAACCTGGGAAATGCACGGTTGAGGAGCTTGTGGCACCGCCTGACGGTTATAAGCACCGTATGCTCAGGAAAGTTACCGAGGAGGTGCAGGTCAATGCAATGATGGAGGCCATTTCGACGATCTCGATGTCCGGAACATCCCATTTCATCGATTTCAGGGAATCCGGGCTCGAGGGTGCTAGAAGGCTCCTGATGGCCTCGCTCGGAAGCGGGGCAATCCCGATCATACTGGGACGGCCGGACTCGGACGATGTGGATGAGGTGTCCGCCTTGCTCAATGTGTGCGACGGCATAGGGTTCAGCGCGGTTTCTGACATGGACTACGGCTCGCTTGAAAGGATATCAGACCAGACAAGGGCGCAAGAGAAAATACTCGCACTCCATGCGAGCGAGGCACACAGAGAGGATTTTGAACAGATATTGAACCTGAAGCCGGATTTGCTGGTTCACATGGTCGAATCAAGCCCCGAAGACCTGGACGCCTGCGCCACCGCAATGGTCCCAGTCGCCATCTGCCCGACATCGAATTCCTTCTTTGGATTGGTCCCGCCCGTGAGGGAGATGCTGGACGCGGGAATCAGTGTGTGCCTGGGCACAGACAACGCCATGCTTGCAGCTCCGAGCATGCTGGATGAGATTCGGTGCCTGAGGGCCATGTTCGGCGAGTCAGTGCTTTCCGACCTTGAAATAATGAATATATGCTTCGCGGAAGGCCGGAAAGTTTTAAATTCGCTCCCAGGATTAGGGGACGCCTATTTGGAGCATAGGGATTTCTTCGTTCTGGAATCGCCCCTTGACGACCCGTTCAAAAGCGTTCTGGGAGCCAGGACGGAGAATGTCCGTCTGTTCGACAGGAGTGAAACAGCATGAAGATGAAGGACATAATGGTCAAAAAGACAGTGTGCGCGGAACTTCCCGGAAACAGGACAGATATAATCAAGCTCATGGTGAAGAACAACAAGACAGGCCTGCCGGTTGTCAAGTCGGACGGCACGTATGCGGGATTCATCACGAGGCAGGACATATACACCAAACCGGACGAGGAACAGCTGGCTCTCCTGATGCACAAGGATTACCCTTATCTCGAACCGAACGACACGATCGAGGAAGGTGCAAGGCTGATGCTGGAGAACGATTTCCATCATCTTCCGATTGTCCAGAAGAGGAAATTGGTGGGAATAGTGACGCCGGCCGACTATCTGGGCGTGATTGAGAAACTGGACATCAGCGAACCCATCGAGAACTTCGTACGGACCCCGTGCGTGCCTGTCTACGAGGGTTCGCCCCTGCCAGTGGTCGACACGCTCTTCAGGGTGGCCAACGTGGTCGCCGCACCCGTTCTCGACAAGGACGGGAAGCTCGTTGGGATTGTCACCGACAGGGACATATTCAAACATTCCAGCGTGGACGGGCACACGGCGGTGGCCGACCTGGGCATAGGCGAGGACGAGGATTCATGGACATGGGAAGGCCTCAGGAACGTGATGAAGCTCTACTACGAGGTGAAAAACCTAAAGCTGCCCAACAAGCCCGTAAAGGATGTCATGGTGAAGGATCCCCTGACAATATTCGGAAAGACAAGCGTCAGCGAAACTGCCAGGATAATGAAGAAGCATGATTTCGGCCAGTTGCCCATCAGGGATTCCAAGGACAAGCTTGTCGCAATGATATACGAACTGGACATGCTTGCGGCCCTCACAAGGTAGTGTTTTCATGACTGCCGATGTTCAGTCCCTTGCCAAGAGGAGAGGATTCATCTGGCAGTCGGCCGAGATATACGGCGCCATGGCAGGATTCTACGATTACGGTGCAATGGGTGCGATTCTCAAGCGCAGGTGGGAGGATGCCTGGCTGAAATTCTTCATGGGCCTTAACGATAACTATTACCTGATAGACCCGGCCAACATCATGCCCGAAGCCGCGCTGAAAGCCTCGGGTCATGTGGACAGCTTCACGGACCCGCTGCTCGAATGCTCGAAATGCCACCAGGCAGTCAGGCCCGACCAGCTGATTGAAGAGGCTACAAAGGAACCGGCCGAGGACTATTCTCTGGAACAGATAGATGCGAAGATTGCGGAACTCGGGCTCGTGTGCCAGAGATGCAAGGGTTCGTTTCAGAAGGCGAGAACCTTCAACATGATGTTCCGGGTGGATGTGGGGCCTGCGGGCGCGGAGAAAGCATACTTAAGGCCGGAGACTGCCCAGGGTGCGTACCTGAACTTTAAAAGGCATTTCGAAATAATGCGCAGGAAACTGCCCCTGGGGCTTATCGTGATAGGCAAGGCCTACAGGAACGAGATAGCCCCTCGCCAGGGCGTCTACAGGATGAGAGAGCTTATCCAGGCCGAGCTGCAGATATTCATGGACCCGGAGACATTCGGCTCGAAGCTGGACCTTGCGGAGATGAACGGCAAGGAGATAAACGTCCAGCTGGTTGGCATGAGGGGCGTGGAGGACTTCAGGCCAATCGCATGCCGCGACCTGATTGAAAAGCAGGGGCTGCCTGATTTCTATGTCTGGCACATGCTCAAGGTCCAGGAGTTCTACCTGGATGTCGTAAAAATTCCCAGGGGAAAATTCAGGTTCTATGAGAAATCCGAGAAGGAAAGGGCATTCTATAACAAAGTGCACTTCGACATTGAGGTGAATCTGGCCACGCTGGGCGGGTTCCGCGAGGTCGCAGGCCTTCATTACAGGGGCGATTACGACCTGTCCAGGCACGAGAAAGGCTCCGGCGAGAAGATGGAAGTGTCCATCGAGGGAAAGAGGGTTATGCCCCATGTCCTTGAGCTGAGCTTCGGTGTGGACAGGAATGTCTGGACCCTGTTGGACATACATCTCACCGAGGAAAGGACCGGAGTCCTGAAACTCCCAACGGCCCTGGCCCCCTATACTTTCGCGGTCTTCCCCCTGATGAAGAAGGAAGAGCTTGTCCCGGTGGCGGAAAGAATCGTAGGCATGCTTAAACAGGATTTTCAGGTGTACTATGACCAGTCCGGTTCAATTGGCAAGAGATACGCCAGGATGGACGAGATCGGCACGCCGTTCTGCATGACGGTGGATTTTGACGGACTAGCTGACGGCACTGTGACAATAAGGGACACTGGCACGGCAGGGCAGAAGCGCGTCAAAATAGACGATATCCCTGCGATAGCCAGGGACCTCTTGGCAGGAAACAGGACCTTCGGGGACCTGTAGGAAACCATGACAGAGCATGCCAAACGCCTGGCCTCTGAGCTCCGCAGGATTGTCGGAAAGGAACTTATGGGGCTTGACAAGGTGGCCGTGATGTTCTCCGGGGGGGTGGACTCATCCGTACTGGCAGTGCTGGCAAGGAAGCGCTGCGATGTCATGCTGTACACGCTGGGAACCGAGGATTCGCATGACCTGCTATGGGCGGCCGATTGCGCCAGCCTCATGGATCTGCCGCTCACCAAAATAATCTGCGGCAAGGAGGACATCATGGATTCAATGAGTGATGTGGTCCTGAAGCACGGCATGGCCAAGCCCAAGTGGATGTCCACGTTCGTATCGTTCGACCTGGTGCTGAGGCATGTCTCCGAGGACCAAGTGCTCTGCGGCCAGGGCGCAGACGAGGCGTTCGGCGGGTACAGGAAGTACCTTGGAAGCCCTGATCCGCGGAGGCAGATGGAGCATGACATCTCCGGGCTTCTGGGCGAGGAGATGCCCGAGTACATGGGAATGGCCCGCAATTACGGAAAGTCGCTGCTTGCCCCATATCTGGAGCCTTCTGTGCTCGGCCTCGCCAGGGCAATGCCTCAGGAGTCATTCATCGGCCCGCAGGGGAACAAGCTCGTGCTGAGGGAGGCCGCCAAGCTGATCGGCGTGCCCAGAAAGATGGCCGAGAGACCGAAGAAGGCCATGCAGTACGGTTCGGGCGTTTCCGCGGCCATGAAACGCATAATCAGGGCTTCGGGGACGGACATGGATGGGTTCATAGAATCCAATATGAAATTGGGAAAGTAATATTAGCATGGTTTGCATTACTACTTTAAACGGTTGGCGGATATGGAAACAAAGCAAGTCAAGCGGAAGGTTCTGCTCATCGGCGACGGCGCAGTCGGGAAAACCAGCCTAATCAGGAAATTCGTCATGGACAAGTTCGATGACAAATACATAACCACCATCGGGACGAAGATCACCAAGAAGGACCTGAGGTACAACGTCCAGGACAAAGAGACAATGCTCACCCTCATGATATGGGATATCCTTGGCCAGAAGGGATACAAAAGCATCCAGGCCTCCAGCTACAGGGGCGCGGAAGGCGCCATGATTGTCTGCGACCTAACAAGAAGCGAAACGCTGGCGAATACTTCCGATTACTGGATACCAGAACTCCACAAGGTGGCAGACGCCGTTCCACTGGTGTTCGTGGGCAACAAATGCGACCTCCTGGAACAGCGCCAGGTAACCGAGAACGACTTGAAAGCCATGGCGGAGAGGTTCGGCGCGCCCAGCTTTGTCGCGAGCGCCAAGACAGGGGAGAATGTCGAAGCTCTTTTCACCAAGCTGGGCGAACTTGTGCTCGGCAGGAACTCACTGGACGGTCCAACCTGCCCGCAGAAACAGGACAGGACAATAACAAGTCTCATTGACATCACGGATATAATCATAGCTGAGTTCTGCGAGACATTCGGGGACCATGAGACCGCGATGGCCGCAGTGAGGCAGCAGTTCTCGCTTGCCGGGGTCGACGTGAAGAAACCGACAAAAGAAACGCTCATCAGGGCCGTGGAGAAGCTGGCCGAAGTCGAGAAAAGCTTCAAGGACGATTTCTCGGTGAAGAGCACGCTGGCCAAGAGGAAGCGCCTGATAGAGCAGTACGGGTAGGGTTCCGATGCCGCCGAAGAAGCTGATGAAGAAGGTTTGCCTTTTGGGTGACGGCGCAGTGGGCAAGACCTCCCTCATAAGGAAATTCGTTTTCGACACATTTGACGACAAGTACATCATGACGTTCGGCACCAAGGTCTCCAAGAAGGACGTCACCATAGTGAGGAACGGCCAGGAGTTCAACATGACATTCATAATTTGGGACATACTCGGCCAGAGGGTCCGCGACAACATCCACTCGGCCTATTACCAAGGGGCTTCGGGCGCTTTCATAGTCTGCGACACCACCAGAATGGAAACGCTGGAACACATGGGGGAATGGATTGATGTGTTCCGCAGGGTAAACAGGGACGCGCCTGTCATACTCCTGGGAAACAAATCCGACCTGAAGGGCGAGATGAAGTTCGACGACTCGGAACTGGGGCAGCTGGCTGCAATGCACTCCATGAAGTATCATCTTACAAGCGCCAAGACAGGGGTCCATGTGGAAGAGGCCTTCATCGAGCTGGGCAACGAGGTCATTGACCAGCATCTGAAAAGGGGAGGCGCTTGAGTTGGCTGCCGAAGAAACCAGCGTCAGTTTCTTCGTGATGAGCGGCGATGCACTGCGCAGCCTTCATGACGAGCTTCAGATCCTGCAGGGCGACAAGGGCGCAAGCGCGTTGCTGGAGCGTTACGGCTTCAGGTGCGGCGAGAGCCTGGTCCAGAGTGTCGGATACTCATGCGGAAGCATTGACGAGCTGAAAGACATACTCCCGGGGATACTCATCGAAACAGGCCTGGGAAGGGCCACAGCCAAGAAAATCACGGAGGACGAGGTAATCATCGAGTTCGACGAGTCGGTAGAGGCGAATTATCTTGGAAAGAAGGAGGGAGCCAGCTGCAACTTCACGCGCGGATACATCGCGGGAGTGATTTCCAGCATGTTTGACGCGCATTACGACGGCGTCGAGGACACGTGCAAGTGCCGCGGGGACAATTCATGCGTGCACAGGATTGTCAGGAACCAGCTGTACGTGAAACCCGAGGCCGAGAGCGCCGAGGGCGATGTGCAGAACGAGCTGGACATATGCACGGGCTATCTTATAAAGGAAGAAATTCCGGACAGGAGCTACGAGATATTCAAGGACTGGGTCACGCACGGTCATCAGGGGCTGTGCATCACAAGGGATTTCCCGGCCAAGATAAGGAAGAAGTACGGCCTGGAAAAGACCCCAATAATCTGGCTTTCCACCTCGGACACGGAGAACACCGTACCGCCTCAGAATCTGTCGGCCCTGTTCTACCACATCGAGAACTTCCTGAAGAAGAGCCACAACGGCATTTTACTCCTATCGGGCATGGAATACCTGATAACCCATAACACGTTTCAGTCAGTGCTTAAATTTATACAACTCCTCAACGAGCAGATTGCCATAAGGGAAGCGGTCCTGATTGTGCCAGTGAGCCCGCTGACCATGGAGGAGAAGGACCTGAAGCTTTTCGAGAGGGAACTTACAATTCTTGAAAAATAAGATTACCCCGGGAAGTCCAAATGAGCCTTTTTAATAGTACGACATTCATTTGCCAATTCATGGAAAATGCGACGAAGTTGATATTGGCAATAGTCGGCATCGGGTTGTTGCTCGGCATTGTGTTTTCACCGTTTGCCATGGTGGTTGCGGGAATCGTTCTCTGGATAGTTCTCTGGGTCGCACAGGGAGGCATGGCCGAGGGAAACCCCTACAAGAGAATGAACATGGGCGGGGGAGTGGTCAACTGGACCGCCGTGAACCAATATCAGAAAAATGTGGAGATAGAGCTGAGAGATAAAGGATCGTTTTACACTGCGGTGTTTATATTTTCAGCCGGTGCAATGCTCATAGCCATAGGTGTTATATGGATGTGGCTGAACGGCTCGTTTATATAACCTTCCACTTCGGCCCGTCCGCACTGTCCTCCAGCACTATGCCCAGGGCTTTCAGCCTGTCCCGAATCTCGTCCGCGAGTTTGAAATTCTTGTCAGCCCTGGCCTTCTGCCTTATGCCGATGATGATGTCCATCAGGGGTACGAGCATGTGCTCCTGGCCCGGTTTCTCGAACCTGAAAATCGAAAGAATCCCGTCGAAAACCCTGAAGGCCTTCACGGCTTCCTCCAGGCCCTGCTTCGTCGGGCCCGATTCCAGGTGCTTGTTTGTCTCCCTCGAGAATTCGAATATCGCGGCAATGGCGTCCCTGGTGTTGAAGTCCTCGTCCATGGCCTCATCGAATTTCGTAACAGCCCCTTGGGCGATTCTGCCGAAGGAGCCTTCACCTTCGGGCGCCTTCTGAAGCGCTGCAATCACTGCATCCAGGGTGGCCTGCATTCGGCCGAGGGCCTGCGCTGCCTCGGCCAGGGCTTTCTGGTTGAAGTCTATGGGCTTGCGGTAATGGGTGTTGAGGAGGAAGAACCTCACTACAAGGGGGTCGTATTCTTTCAGAACGTCCTTGATGGTGAAGAAATTGTTCAGGGACTTGGACATCTTCTCCGAGCCTACGTTCATGAGCCCGCCGTGAAGCCAGTATTTGACGAATGGCTTTCCGGAAAGCGCCTCGGACTGCATTATCTCGTTCTCGTGGTGCGGGAAAACCAGCTCCGAGCCTCCGCCGTGCACCTCGAAGCTTTCGCCGAGGTATTTCATGGACATGACCGAGCACTCGATATGCCAGCCTGGGCGGCCTTCGCTCCAGGGGGACTTCCAGAACGGCTCCTCAGGCTTCTTGTTCTTCCACAGCACGAAGTCCAGGGGGCTGCGCTTCCTCTCGTCAACGGCTATCCTCGCGCCGGCCAGCATCTCTTCGCGCTTCCTATGGCTCAGCTTGCCGAACTCCGCGACCTTCATGACATCGAAGTAAACCTCGCCGCCGGACTCGTAGGCGAGACCCCTGTCAATCAGCTTCTGTATGGCTTCGATGATTTCCCTCATGTGATGGCTCGCGACCGGGTATACATCGGCTTTACTGACGCCAAGCTTGCCCATGTCCTTGTGATACTCCCCTATGTATTTCTCAGTAAGCTGCTTCAGGGGGATGCCCAGCTGGATGGTCCTCTCGATGCAATGGTCCTCTATATCCGTGAAATTGACCACATAGGTGACATCGTAACCTTTCCTGACCAAGTACCTCCGGATGACATCGAACGTAACTGCGGACTTGGCATGGCCCATGTGGCTGTCGTCGTAGGTGTTTATGCCGCACACGTACATGCCGACCTTGCTCCCGCTGATGGGCAGAAATTCCTCCATCTGGCCGGTCATGGTGTTGTGGACTCTGAGGGGCAAGCTGTTCCTCCTGTGGCGACGCATGATGAAAGCGTATATGATAATTGCGGCATTTCCCGCTTGCAGGGCCGGGATGCGTTCTGGGCTCTATGGCAAAGAAACATTTCTTTCTAACTGCGTTCGGAAGATGCAATGCGAAGGATGAGAGAGACGGATCCTTGCTAGAGTTCACAGTTTCGCCTGGCTCGCGCGGGCCAGGCGAGTGCCCAGCCCCCCCGCCCTCACAGGCGAGGCCCCCGAAAACAGAGCTGAGAAATGCCTGAGAATGCCCTGTCACTAAGTTTTTTCTTTAGCCTCGCTGCGCTTGCTCGGGCTGTAAAGAAAAGACTTTATTAAAAGAAACACGCCCTCGCCTGCTCGCTCGGTATTTCAATCACCAAGAAAGCGATTCCAGTACCCCGCACAAAGTCCCAATGTCCGAAGGACTTGGGATAGAGATAAAAACAGGCGGGGCATGCTGTATTTAAACAGAAGACAAAATGCGTCTATTTTGTCCACTTGAACTCGTCTATGGGCAGGGCCATGGATGTCTTGCAGGTGACGGACGAGGCAATGAGACAGACAAACTCGACGGCCTTCCTCTCGTCAGCGGCCTCGAAAACGATGATGGCATCAGGTTCCCCGAACAGGCCCAGGAACTCCCTCACTTTGATTCCGTCCGGGATCTTCAGCCTCTTCAGCGCCCTGATAGTGTCCTCGAACTTTCCCTCTTTCGTGTGTATCGTGGTTACCATTAGCATCGTTTCACCTTGCTGTAACATTGCTGAGGTTGTATATAACTCTGACTAAATCAGCTTCTTCAGCCTCATGATGTCGTCAAGGCTGGCATCGAATTTCAGCCTCTTTGTGGCCCAGGCCTTCATGGGCTTGAGCTCGCCTTTGAAGAGAAGTTTGAAATCCTGGGTTGTCGCATGGAGTGTTATCTCAGCGCCTTCCAGCTTTCCCCTCCTGAAATCCTTTATCTCGCCCTTGTCCAGTATGAAACAGAATCCCTCGTTGTCTGTGGTGTCCACATTGACCTTCCTGGTTATGTCGGCAAGTTCGGCTTGGAGTTTCTGGTCCTCTGCTATTTTTGCTTTGAATTTCTCGATTGCATTCCTTATGTAACCTTCAAGCTCGTCCATTCTACCCCTCGAATTTGTCAAGTTTGGTAATCGAAACCTCGTTTATTATCCTATCCACAGTCTTCCAGGACTTCCTTGTGTGCGGAGGCAGTGTCCCGTGCTCCGAATACCAGTCTTTCAGAAACTGGATTGTCCTGGCGTCGGACGGATAACCGCTGCCGAAATCCCTGCCCAGCTCTTTCTTTATTTCCTCTATCATGGCGTCGCGCTTGGTTTTCGCGATAATGCTTGCGGCCGAGACAACAGGGTACGTGTCGTCGGCTCCGTGCTTCGATATTATCCTCACATTATTCTTCAGTTCCTTTGAGACGTACCGCCCAAATGCCTCCTCGTCGGTGTCTGCCGCATCCACATAAGCCAGCTTTGCCCCGAGCCTCTCAATTACTGTGGCGAAGAGCTTAGATTCCATCACATTCATCGTCATTGTCTGGCGGAGCGTGTCGATGTCTGCTGCGCTGGCAGTGACTATTTCGTACTTCACCAGGCCAACCAATTCTTTCCTCAGCGCTTCCCTCCGCCCAGGTGTGAGCTTCTTCGAATCCCTCACGCCCAGTTCCCTGATTGCATGGTCGTCTTCCACCAGAACCCCAGCCACAACTATGGGACCCATCACCGGACCCCTGCCTGCCTCGTCAACCCCGCAGAAAGGCCCTTCAGGCAATGCATAGTCTTCCAACCTGGTCATGAAAGGGGGATGGGCCCAGCGGTAAATAACCTTATGTACTTTCAAGCCATCACCTTTCCAACGCGTTTGGCATTTGTTCAGCCGCGTCAGGATGGATATGATGGAATACGAGTTCAGATGGGGCAAATACACCTGGTTTGCAGCCCTTATTGTATCGGGAATTATCGGAGTGAGCATACTGCTCATGAGCTACTGGGGCATGGGCGAGGCCTGGCACAATGCATACTACGTGCCTTTGCTGGGCTACTATGTCATGCTGTCCATCTGCCAGAGCCATTACTTCAAAGTGAGGCCGGAACCGAGCTGGAAGGGCATGGTCCGCCAGGCCGTGTCGGTATCCGGGGCGATTTTTATATTTTATGCCCACGAATTCCTGATGAAGGACATTATCGGCATATCAGCCGGCTCGGAGCTTATGTCCGGCCAGTTCATGTTCATTGTGCTCGGCTTCTTCTTCTTCGGCATGGACGATTTCCTCTTCAACGGGCAGCTTTCAAGGTGGATGAAACACGACTGGCTCAAGGCACTGTTCTGGTATGCCGTCGTGTGGGCTCTTTGGCTGCCCCTGTTTGCATTCAGCTGGGGGCTGTCCGGCGCGCTCGGTGACTTCGACAGCGTCAGGCTGTTCTGGTTCCTCGGCTCTTTCCAATGGGTAATAATGATGCAGATGATGATAGCCATAACCTGGAAGGAATACCTGGGGACGGTAAAGTTCAGGGACAATTACCAGAGGGGGCTGAAGCTCCTGGCATTCGCGCTCGTTGCCGGGTTCGCCATCGCAGCGATGTGCTACCAGATTGTGAGCCTGCTCGGCCCGGACATACCGGCCGCGGACAAGTGGCACCATGTGCTCTACATGGGCACTTACCCGCTCATCCCGATAATCATATTCGGCCTCTACTCCAACCATTTCAACCATGTCAGGGACATCAAGAAGAAAGCAGTGTACAGAGCTCTCTGGATAGCCGCATTGGTAATTGCCGGTTGGACAATATTCCGCCTTGTGATAGCGCCGTCAGGCATATTCGGCGAGCATGATTGGTGGCATCACTTCGACCTGGTGTTCAACTTCACGGTTTCCATAATAGCCTTGAGCCATCACTGGTTCTGCGGCAGGGTCGGATTCATGAAGCCGAAATGCTGTTGCCCCAGGTAAGGCAAGGATTATAATATCCGGGGGCAATCCCAGGCAGAGGCGAGGATATGCAGCTTGAGCAACATCTCTCCGGATGCGACAAGGACCTGGCCCGCCTTATTTTAAAAATCGGAGATGTCTGCGTGAGAATCAAGGACGGATTCTCAGCCAACCTGGGCTGCTCCGACACGAAGAATGTATACGGCGAAAAGCAGATGGAGCTGGACAAGTGGGCCGACCAGCTTCTTATCTCAGAGTTGAGAGCCTCTGGACTTGTCAAATACCTGGCCTCTGAAGAACAGCCAGATATAATCGAGTTCGAATCGAAAACCGACCTGGGCGTCACAATGGATCCTCTGGACGGCTCTTCGCTTATAGGCGTGAACCTGGCTGTCGGCACCATAATCGGAATTTACAGGGGCAGCGTGCTTTCCCCCGGGAAGAACATGGTCGGAGCAATGTATGTTCTTTACGGACCCCTGACCACATTGACATACACGCTGCGGAAGGGAGTGCACGAGTTCGTGCATGACGGCAAGGGCCATTTCATCCTCCAGGAAGAGAACATAGCGATTCCCGAAGGCAAGATATTCGCACCCGGGGCACTCAGAAAGGAATACCTGCCAAGCCATCTGAAGTGGATGGAGAGGCTAGAGGCCGAAGGCTACAAGATACGTTTCAGCGGCTCATTCGTGGCAGATGTGCACCAGATACTTCACAAGGGAGGGGTGTTCACCTATCCGGGCTACAAGGGGAAGGAGAAGGGCAAGCTGCGCCTTCTCTTCGAGGCCAATCCCATGGGTTTCATCGTAACCCAGGCCGGAGGGGCGACAAGCCACGGCTCGGGGGACATCCTGGATGTCAAGCCGGAGAGCGTGAGCCAGAGAATCCCGATTTACATCGGTGGCAAGAAAGAGATAAAGCTGATCGAGGAAATCAACAGAGGTAGATGAAATGTACGAGCCTATACCGGGAGACCTGTTGTTCAGGAGCCTGAAGGACCAAGGAATGATAATAATGGCAGCGAACCTGCGCATGACCAGAGGCGCGGCGAGGGGAATTTTCAGGGCGGCCCAAGACCTTGAGGCGCCCGTGATATTCGAGATTGCCAGGTCCGAGAGCGACCTGAAGGGCGGTTATACGGGGATGAAGCCCGCTGACTATGCCAAGCAGATCCAGATAGCTGCGAATGAGGTGAAATGGGATGTCTGGGCGCTGCACGCCGACCATATAACTGTGAAAAAAGGCACACCCGAGGACATTGCCGGCACCAAAGCCCTGATTGACGCCCAGGCCGAAGCCGGTTTCACGAGCTTCGCCATAGACGCATCGCACCTCTTCAATTTCAAGGGCGGCAATTTGAGGGCGGAACTTGCATTGAACATAGACGCGACAACGGAGCTGGCCAGGCATATCAAGCAGAAGATGGGCTCCAGGAAGTTCGGCCTCGAGGTCGAAGTCGGCGAGATAGGCAAGGAGAACGAGCAGGGGAAAGTCGTTACAACGCCCGGGGAAGCCGTGACATTCATAAAAGCCCTCAACGAGAACGGCGTGGAACCGGACGTTCTGGCCATCGCAAACGGCACCATACACGGAAATGTGTTCGACGACAAGGGCAATGTCATAGAACAGGTCGGAATAGACCTGGACCAGACAAGGAAGGTCGCGGCCGCGCTCAGGGACATGAACTCGCATGTAAGAATTGCCCAGCACGGAATCACCGGCACACCCAGGGAACTGATAAACACAATGTTCCCGAAGGGAGATATACTGAAAGGCAATGTGGCCACGCACTGGCAGAACATAGTGCTGGACACGGTGAAGGTCTACGACCCTGAGCTTTACAGGGAAATCCATGACTGGACCCTGGCGACATATGGCCCAAAGAATCCCGGGAAGCCTGACAAGGTCGTGTTCGGCAAGAACGTGAAGAACTGCTTCGGCCAGTTCTACACAAGGTTCCAGAACCTAGAGTTCGAGGCAGTCGATACAATCGAGGCTTTTGCATATGCCGAGGCAAGAACCTACTTCAAGGCCTTCGGAGCAACAGGGACTGCAAGCTTCGTCAGGGAAGCTTTGGAGTCGTCATGAAAACACCGGCCGTAATAATCAACATGAAGACCTACCCCGAATCGACAGGGGAACACGGGCTAAAGCTGGCGAACCTGTGCCAAGAGATTTTCGAGACAGGGAAATCCTTGGCCATTGCACCACAGAACTCAGACCTTACCCTCTATGCCAATTCATTCGGATTGCCTGTCCTGGCCCAGCATTGCGACAATGCCAAGCAGGGCAGCGCAACCGGCCGCAACACGCCCGAAGCGATAAAGGCAGCAGGATGCGCCGGCACACTCATCAACCATTCCGAGTACAGGATTTCTCCGGAGGATGTTAGAGCCCTTGTCACCAGATGCAAAGCCCTGGGCCTTGTTACAGTGGTGTGCACCAAGGATGCGGAGGAGAGCCGGGCCTATGCGAAGTTCGGGCCTGATTTCGTGGCAGTGGAGCCGCCCGAGCTGATTGGCGGCGATATTTCCGTCACGACAGCCAATCCCAAAGTAGTATCGGATTCTGTGAAGCTTGTCAAAGCAGTGGCTCCCGGGGTGAAAGTGCTCTGCGGGGCCGGCGTGAAGACCGGCAAGGACGTGGCCAAGGCGATAGAGCTCGGCGCGGACGGGGTGCTGCTGGCTTCGGGTGTGGTAAAGGCTAAGGACCAGAGAGAGGTTTTGCTGGACCTGGTCGGCGGGCTGTGATTGTCCATTATTTCAGTCAGAGGATTTGGATTGGCCATGACCATATTATAGGGTGGCGGAATTCTTGTTGTCTATCTCCTCATGCTCGCCGGTGACCATGTAGTGTATCTTCTCGGCCATCTTGCAGGCATGGTCCCCGCAACGCTCGAGGTATCTCGCGATGAGTATGTACTGGGTGCAACGGGTTATATACTTGGGGTTCTCCATCATGTAAGAGATGCCCTCCCGGTAAATCGAGTACCGCATCGCGTCGATGGTGTCCTCGCGCTCCTGGAAATTTGAAATGTACTTGAGGTCCTGGTGCTTGAAGGCAAGCAAGGCGTCGTCTATCATGCTGCAGACTAACCCTGACATCTGGGGGAGACTCACTAGCTTCCCGATATGCGCTTCTTCTGAAAGGTCTATCGCCACTTTGGCGATGTCGTTCCCATACCTTCCTATCCGGGTGATGTAGGTAATCAGCTTCAGTATGGTCGCAATGAGCCGCATGTCGCTGGCCATGGGCTGGTTTAGAGTTATCAGCTTCAGTGTCTCATCTTCGATGGTATGGTCAAGGGCCATGATGGTCTTGCATTTGGCTATTACAGAATTCGCCAGCTCAACATCCTGTTCTCTGAGGGCCTTTATCGAGGTTTCCAGCATGTCCTTGGCCAGTTCTCCCATGTCATCCACCTTGTCCTTCAGCTGGGCCAATTCCTCATGAAATTTCTCCGTCAACTCATCACCTATCCGAATCTGCCTGTTATATAATTTTCCGTGAGCCTCTCATTGGGCTTCTGGAATATCTGCTCTGTCTCGCCGAACTCGATAAGCTCGCCCAGGTACATGAAGCCTGTGTAGTCGCTCACCCTTGCGGCCTGCTGCATATTGTGCGTGACTATCACCACTGTGTATTTCTTTTTGAGCTCCTCAATGAGGTCCTCTATCTTGGAGGTGGCTATCGGGTCGAGGGCCGAGCAGGGCTCGTCCATCAGGATGACCTCGGGGTCGATCGCCAGAGCCCTTGCGATGCACAGGCGCTGCTGCTGCCCACCGGAAAGGCCCATTGCTGATTCGTCCAGCCTGTCCTTCACCTCATCCCAGAGCGCTGCATTCCTGAGGCTCTTCTCCACTATTTTCTCAAGCTCAGACCTTTCTGTGATGCCGTGTATGCGGGGACCGTAGGCTATGTTGTCGAATATGGACTTCGGGAAGGGGTTCGGCTTCTGGAAGACCATTCCAACTTTCGAGCGCAGGGCGACCGGGTCCACCTTGGGGTCGAGTATGTTCACGCCCTTCCAGGTGACAGTTCCCTCGGTCTTGCAGCCCTCAATCTCGTCGTTCATCCGGTTCAGTGCCCTCAGGAGCGTGCTCTTCCCGCATCCGCTCGGCCCAATGAAAGCCGTGACGGATTTCAGGGGTATTGACATTTTAACCCCCTTTACCGCATGGTTGGAGCCGTAGCTGATGTTCAAACCCTCTATGGACATTGCGTCGCCCTTAGGCTGTCCAGTCATAACGCTCTCTGCGGGCTTGCCCTGATTTCCCAACACCTTGAAGATGTTCAGCATTACCAGTCCCTCCTCTTCTGAGCCCTGTGCCTGATGTAGATTGCCAGTGCATTCATCGAAAGCAATATCGCAAGCAGCACCAGTATTGTCCCGGCAGCCAGGTCGTGAAACTCGCCGTTGGGATGCCTGGTCCAATAGAAAATAGTTACGGGCAGTGCCATGAACCCGTCCATAATGCCGCTGGGCGCCGTCTTCTCGAAGACTGCTGCGATGAAGAGGATGGGCGCTGTTTCGCCAATCGCCCTGGAGAGTGAGAGTATCGTGCCCGTCATTATGCCGGGCACAGCATTGGGCAGCACATGGTGCCTCACTGTCTGCCACTTTGTCGCCCCAAGCCCTTTTGCTGCCTCTCTGAATGTCATAGGTACTGCCCGCAGCGCCTCTTCGGTCGTTACAACAATAACAGGCAGGGACATTATAGCAAGCGTCAGCGCTCCCGAAAGAAGGCTGGCCCCGAATCCGAACATTCTTGAAAAGATGTACAGGCCCACAAGGCCGAAGACTATCGACGGAACGCCTGCAAGGTTCTGGATTATACGCCTCAGGAGGCGTGTGAATCTCGTGTCCCTGGCGAATTCATTGAGATATGCTGCCGCTCCCACGCCAACGGGTATCGCGAACAGCATTGTCAGGCCCATCAGGGATAACGAGCCGATTACCACAGGATATATTCCGGCCCGGTCAGGCGATGAGCTGGGGAATTCCGTGAGAAATGTCAAGTCAATGACCCCGATGCCCTGGACCAATACTGAGGCCAGCAAAATTATCAGGAACGCACCTGCCAGAAATATGCAAAGTGCCATTGACTGCGAGCCGATCTTCCCGATGAGCTGCCTGCGCCTGAGCAAGGACTCGCTGTCCCTTGGCCTGGATCTGAACGAGAATCTGGCTGCCAATTTTCTCAGGACTTTCTCGATTTTGCCTCCCGCGGATTTTGGCGCAGAGCCCCTCCTTATCCTGTCCACGACCTTCGAGGCCAGGGAGTTGATTATGTAGGTGATCGCGAAGAGGACAAGGCCGACTGCGAACGCCGCGCTCACCGCGACACCGGGAGGGATATCGCCTGTGGCAACCTGCGCGATGTAGGAAGTCATGGTCTGCGTCTCCCCGAATATGTTGAACGAGAAGCCGGCAACGCTTCCTGCGGCCAGCACCACAATCATTGTCTCCCCGATGGCCCTTGCCAGCCCCAGAAGCACAGAGGCCATTATCCCGCTGGAAGCTGCCGGCATGACAACTTTGGTCGCTGTCTCCCACTTTGTCGCGCCCATAGAGAGGCTTGCCTCCCGCAGGCTCCTGGGTATGGCCTTCATCGCATCGTCCGAAACGCTGATTATTATCGGCAGCACCATGACGGACATCACCACGATGGCGCTGGCTGCATTGAAGTAGCTTGCGCCGAGATATTCCTGGAATATAGGACTGATCACGAGAAGTGCGAAGAAACCGTAGACTATCGAAGGAATTCCTGCTAGAAGTTCTATTACCGGCTTAGCAATTGACCTGAACCTCGGACCCGCGAATTCTGAAAGGTAGATTGCCGCACCTATGCCCAGAGGCCCTGCGACGAGCAATGTCCCTCCAGCAATGAGGATAGTGCCCGAGAGCAAAGCCAGCAGTCCGAAGCTGGGCTCGGCGCCGTTCGGCCTCCACATCGTCCCAGTGAAGAAATCAACTAAATCGACAGCCGGGTTACCGAAGAAATCTATGGAACCGTCAACGAGCGTGTAAACTATCATCCCACTGATTATTATAGCAAGGCATGCAGCGATAAAAAGCGAGAGGACTATTACTCTTTCGCCAAAAAAAGATTTTCTGGCAAACGGATTTTTGCCGTTTGTCAGAGATTCGCTGTTTTGTTTCTTCGCCGTGATTTCAACCCCGTCACTCCAGCTTCGCCCTTTGGGATGTCAGCAGGTCTGGGTCCACAAGGTCGAGCTTCACATAGCCTACTTCGGGGACCATGCTCTGGCCTTCCTCGCTGAGTATGAACCTCAGGTAATCCGCTATGGCGGCGCCTTTGTCAGTTGTCTCGTCCGGCATGCCGTTTGTGTAGATGTGCAGGGGTCTTGCCATTGGGTATGTCCCGACATTCTCCAATGAGGGTTCAACGAAGTTGGCGCCTATTTTGGACAGGCTTACCGGGGTTACCTGGCCCGGGTTCTCCACCAGATAGGCGAATCCGAAGTATCCGATCGCATTGGTCTTCGATTTTATCGCATTCAGGATGACATTGTCATCGGCACTCGGATGGTACACGCCGTCAGTGGACTCTAGCCTCGGCTTCATTGCCTGGGTGTCCTTGCCCCAATCCTTTATTATTGATTCGAAGAAGTAATCATATGTCCCGCTGGCTTCGTCCGGCGCGTAAATCTCTATCCGTTCATGCGGGGCGTTGGTAAGGCCAGGCACTTCGTCCCAGTAGACCGCCGCAGGCTGAGAGTTGTTGAAAGCGAAGATATATCTCAGCTGAGAATAGGATAGTTCAGAGGCCCAGATATTGGCGTTGTTCACAACGACTGAAAGTACATCGTAAGCCACTACCCATTTCTCAGGCCAGACTCCGGATGGCACTGCGCCTGTTGCCGTGCCATCGGAACTGACCAGAGCTGGATCCCCGTTAACCGCTGTATAATCCGAACCTTTCATCAGCCGGCTGGCGTCTCCAAGTTCGGCCTCTCCGAGCAGGAGGGCGTTAATCCCGTGGCTGGAACCGCCGCCCGAGACGGATATATCCGCACCTTCGAACTCCTCGGCCCAGGCTACGGCCAGAGGGAGTACGGTGCTTGAACCTGTCTGTGTCAACTGCACTTTCGATCCATCATTCCCGGAGCTCATCACAAAGTATGTGGCTCCGGCTCCGATTATAATGACCGCCACAATCGCAGCCACAATCGTCGTAGTTATTCCTTCCGTATCATGCCTCATTTTTTATCACCTTGAAACCATGAAACATCAATGAGATATATGGCCTTTCGACATAAAATATATATTTATATATTGACTATAGAGCCTTATATAAAAATAGATTTTATTTTTTAGCCACTTAAAAAATTCATTGCCTACCTTTAACAAAATTTGAATGGTAAATTGCTTATCAAATCTTTGATTTATATAAAATTGACCTTAGCTATATAGTTTATATATGTTGTTATAAAAAATAGAAAATCTATAAATCCTCCATATGCATCACTTGTGCGGGAGGATACAATGGAAACAAGGAAAGTCCAGGTCACGGGTGGCTCGTCCTACATTATTACGCTGCCAAAGGAGTGGGTTCTGTCCGCCAAAATAAAGAAGAACGACCCTGTAGGCGTCGCGCCTCAGCCGGACGGAAGCCTGCTGATAACGCCAAATGCCACCATGGAACGGGACACGCGGACGAAGGAATTCCAGGTTGATAAAATCTCGGACGGACCCTACCTTTTCAGGCTTCTCATCGGTGCTTATATCAGCGGCTACGCAAACATCGTTGTGAGGGCCAAAGACGGCATCCCCCCAGTCCTGAGGGACAGCGTCATCTCATTCACCCAGACTCTAATCGGCCCGGAGATAGTGGAGGAGGATGCGAACAGCATATTCATCAAGGACCTGCTCAAGCCGACCGAGCTCCCTTTCGACAAGACGCTTAAGAGGATGTTCCTGCTGGTAAGGGGGATGCATGAAAGCACGATAGACGCACTGTCAGCCAGGGACAGGGCTATGGCCGCCGAGGTGATAAAGAGGGACAGGGATGTAGACCGGCTTCAATGGCTGGTCGCGAGGCAGACGCACATGGTCCTCGACGACATCAGCCTCTCCAAGAAGATGGATATCAGGCAGCCAGATGTTACACTCTACCTGACCATGAGCAGAATATTGGAAAGAGTGGGGGACCATGCCATCATCATAGCCACCTATATCCCTGTGCTGATTGATTCCGAAATCGATTCAAAGAATGTGGACATTATATCGAATGCCAGCAGACAGTCGCTTCAGATGCTGGCTAAAAGCATGGAGGCCTGGCAGAAAAGGGACATGGTCCTGGCCAACGACAATATCGAGTCGCTGAAACCCCTTATCAGGAACTGCAAGAAGGTAAACGACATGGCCGCCAACATGGAAGGGGAGCCGGCCGTGGCCCTGAGTTACATCAGCGAGAGCATACGAAGGACAGGGGAATATGCGACCGACATATCAGAACTCCTGATTAATGCGCTTGTGAACGACTGATCAAATAATCCTGGGCCCTATGACCTGCCAGAGTATCAGGAACAGTATGGTCAGGGCCACGACGAAGCCCACCCTGTCAACGGCTTTCTTCCGTTTCATGTCCTCGCGGAATGCAGAGGCTCTGGCGAGCAATGAATCCAGCCAGTCCTTGAATATGTATCCGCCGTCCAGCGGCACAGCCGGAAGCGCGTTGCTCAGCCCGACCATGAGGTTGAGCCAGAATATCCAGTAACATACATTGGCCATAATCCAGAAAACGCTGTCCGGAAGGAAGGACCAGAATCCGTCTATTATGTAGAAATCCGCTATAGGGCCATCCACCGGGCTGAGTTTCTGCAATGGGAGGGTCATGTACAATGAAAGGGAGCGACCTACATCCGACAGGGAGGAAGATTCACCTATCGGATGGAACTGGTCCTCGGAAACAGTGAGAGTCGTCACGCCGAGATATCCTTTGTCCAGATACCAGTCATGGGCCTTGGTTGCATTTTCCGGGCTGTAATCCCAACCCAGGTAGTCGAGGTAACCGGCCGTGTAATTGTCGCCCCATTTGCTCTCGAATACATCCCAATAATAGTATGATTTGTTTGTCAGGACAACATCTATTGACCGTTCCTGGCCGTCAAAAAATCCTATGGTCACAAGCTGCCCGGGCCTGGTGCTGTTGAGGGCGTCGTTGAAATCTGTCCTGTTGGTTATCTGAATTCCGTCGAACGAGTAAATTATCATGCCCTCTTCCAGGCTTGCATTCATTGCCGGGGTGTCAAACTCAATGCCCCCAATTTCAAGGGGTTCGGGCGCGCTGGTTATCCCGACGCCCTCATGGGCTATACTGACACTGCTCATCAGCACCACCGAAAAGAGCAGGGAGAATATACCGGCCACGATGATGTTCGAGGCCGGACCCGCGCTGTACATCCTGACGCGCTTCTTCTTCTCTATCTTCTTCATCTCCTCTTCGTCCGGCTCCACGAATGCGCCCATCGGGATTATGAAAAGGAGGATGCCCAATGACAGAATCTTCACCTTGGCCAGGGCTGAGAGGATGCCGTGAGAGAATTCATGCACGACCATGGCCACGACCAGGCCGATGATGCCGTACCAGAGGGGAATGAGCGGATTCAGGCCCGGGAGACCCAGCAACATGTGAGGGTCCAGGTCAATGTCCCTTGCCCTTTCCACGACAAGGTATGCTGTGAAACAGAGAAGGGCAGTCATCGTGACCATCGAAGCGCTGGTTATCCCGACGGAAATCCTGCCGTACCATTCGACCAGCTTCGGTCGCCTCCGGGCAACGCCCTCTATGTACTCCCTTCCCTTCCGGGTTTTCCACATGAGGAAGGGCCCCATGGCGCTGAGACTGCTTTTCTCCAGCCTTTCCTTCCACTTGGTGAATATGAAAGACAGAGCTACTGTCCATACTATTATCAGCAGCAATACCAGCATATACCAGAACAGCAGACTCATAACACCTGATTCCAGATGGGCGGGGATTGGCTTTCTGTTAATAATGTTTTCTGAGGGCATCGCGCCGAAGAACTGTCATAGCCTGGCTAATATAGTGCATTGTCGCTATTTGCACCAAGGGATTTATATTGAAACCTCATTACCTGAAACATGGGTTCTCTGAACGTGCTGCTCAAAAATACGTCCCTCCTTCTTGTCAGCAATTTCATTGCCAAAGGCCTGAGCGCGCTTTTCATTGTATTCCTGGCAAGGTACCTGGAGGATTACGGTTTCGGCCAATATAATTTCGCTCTTTCATTCGCGGCCGTCTTCATAATTTTCGCGGACCTGGGATTGGATGCCCTCACGATAAAGGATGTTGCCAGGGACAGGAAGCTTGCCGGGGAATATCTCGAGACAATCGGAATCCTCAGGATTGGCCTGTCACTGATGATGATTGCGGCAAGCGTCGCGGCGGGCTATTTGATGGGCATAAGCTGGTACCTGCTCCTTGTTGTCCTGACTGCCGGTCTGGCTTACATGTTTGATAAGGTATCAGGTCTGTTCTATGCGCTGTTCCGGGCTCACGAGAGAATGGAATTCGAGGCATCCATCCAGGTGCTGTGGAAGGTCGCGCAGGTCCTGCTTGGCTTGGGAGCGATATATTTCGGCTTCTCCCTGCTTGGCATTATGTCAGTCTTGCTCGTATCATCAGTCATCAAGGTGATGGTGGGCTATTCCCTGGTCATTCACCTGGGCATAAAACCCGAAAGGAAAGGTCTTTCTCAGGCTAGCACCCTCAGGAATGCCTATCCGTTCGCTGCCTATGAGATCGGAAATGCAATATACATGAATGCGTCCATAATCATTCTGTTCCTGCTCGCAACACCGGAGGACACAGGATGGTTCTCCGCTGCATTGCGCATTATCCTCATCATGCTGTTGGTGCCGAGCGCCTTCGACGCTGCTATTTACCCCCTGTTCTCGAGGCTGTACTCGTCATCTTCGGGGGACATGAACTATGCCTACAGCAAATCGATAAAATTCAGCCTGGTAGCCTCCATACCAGTGGCAATTGTGATTGCGATACTCTCGGAAGAGCTGGCTGCCGTTTTCGGTTCCGGGTTCGACAATACGGGCCATTGCCTTTTCGTTCTGGCGGCCATGCTCCCACTCTACACGCTGAACATGCTGATGAAGAGTGCGCTCTGGGGCGCGGATGCCCAGGACAAGATTGCCAGAAATATATGGATCGCCATTATCATTCTGATTGCGGCTTCATATTTCCTCGTGCTGGAGGACGGATACCTGGGGGCGGCATGGGCCCTGGTCATAGGTGAGTCGTGCTTCTTTGCCCTCAATCTGATATGGATAGGAAAGAAGCGCCTTCAAATGGGCAGGCATCTCTGGAAGCCACTTGCAGCGGGCCTCGGTATGGTGGGTGTCGTATATCTGCTCATTTCCCTTACCGATGGAGGCATTTCAAATATCCAGGTTGCGGTGATATCCGCCCTTGCATATTCCGGAATCATTCTCGGGCTTGGATTTATAACAAAAAGCGACAGAATGCTGCTTGCTAAGGCTTTATCCCGTCGTAGACAGTGAGTAGTTTTTCCACTGCGATTCCCGGCCTGTGGAAATCCGTTATAAACTTCCTTGGGTCTGCGACAGTATCAGGATTGTGGCCATTGTAAAATTGTGTAAATCCTGCATCGAAGTCCGTGAAAGTCTTCAGCCCGCAGGCCATGGCTTCCAGTCTCGCCATACTTATCACATCGCCGATTGTGCCAATCATGCTCTCGTACCTGTTCAGGAATTCATTGAACACCGAATAATCCACGTACGGAAGTATCCTGACATTGTCTGGAAATTCGAAGGAATGGCCTGTGTTGACGCAGTCATATTCGGTGTCGGGCTTGATGAAGTCCAGCAGTTTGGAGCCCTTCACCTGCTTTCCGCAGATGAGTATCCTGCCGGTTTTTTTTGTTCCAGGCATCGGAAAAAACTTCTCGAGGTCAACAGGATTCGGCACATATTCCCCCCTTGGCTCGAATTCAATAAGGTCAGGCGTTGAAAGCAGAATCTTCGCGGAGCGGTTCCTGATGTATTCGCTGACCAGGCGGTAGTGAAAAGGCAGTCCGGCCCTCCCCGTGCCCGTGAGAAGCCTAAGGTCCGAACCGTGGCAGTGAATGATGAACGGAATACTATTTTTCCTTGCAAGTCTGAAGGCGTCAATCGTATTCCGGTTCAGAGCATAATGTCCGTGCACCACGTCGAATGATTTTATGGTCTTGGCGTCAACTTTTTCCGCAAAATCGCAGTCCAGGCCCTTTTGCCTTAGGTTCCTGACAAGGAGCTGGGGGATATGGGCAATCTGGTGGATGTGAAGGACCCTCATGTGCGGTGAAAAACTAACCGTAATAATAAACCTTGTCCTTTCACGCATGAAAAAACATTTTCAAAGGAGCCAGCGGATTGCATTCCAAATGCAGCCGGCTGGCCAAACCGGGTGGATAGACTGTCACGGAGAGACGCGTGCCCCTTAATCTGGCTTCTGACGGCATCAGACCGTCCTTCCTGAGAACGGAAATAACCGACATTGCAGTGTCTTTTGACGACACCAGATACCTTTTGTAAATGTTGAGTAAATCACCATGCACACTGTACCTCGCCGACTTCCCCGTCCCCTCCTTGTGGACAAGATTTGCCGAGGCCATCCTGCACAATCTGGCCTCGACGACCTGCTGGCTGTCTTGCATCGCTTTCATGATTTCCACCTGTCTCATCGGTCCTCCCCCGAGAGCAAGGATGCTCATAGTTCTGATTGCCCAGTTATTTCTTAACATTAAAAGCAACTCTAAGTCCTCTTGCCTGACCGTCCCTTTGGGCCAGTAAATTCTTTTGCCCCGGATGCGCGCCGATTCTACGTACCCAGCCGATTCTAGACGCGCCAGGTGATGTTTCACAGAGTTCAGGTTCAGGCCTGTATTTCTCGCGATTGACCGCGTATGCTCTCCGGGATTGCTGAAAAGATGCACGAAAATGGACATTCGCGCATTGTTCATCATCAGGGATTCTCTGGCTGGCTGAATTCGGATTTTCCTGAGAGAATCATCCTGGCGGAATATCATCCTGAGCCTTTTGCCAGCGGTAGCGGTTTCTGAGCGGTTCTTCCCATGGTCAAGCGCATGATTCAGTTTTTTATCTGGCATAAAGCCCTCCCCACCTCGAGAAAGGCTTTTTCGACATTAATGCCTGTTTTCGCGCTGGTGATATAATGGCTGCAGCCAAACCTGGACGCATACTTTGCCAGGTCGCTGTCAGATACTGCGCGCCTTTCTTTAAGGTCGGATTTATTCCCCAGCAGGACTATGGGCACATTTCCAGTCACCTGTCTGAAGGATTCAAGCCACCAATCCACGCTTCGGAGCGTTTCCGTTCTCGTAAGGTCGCAGACGAATATGCCTGCCTTTGAGCCCCTGTAATACTGTTTGTGAATGCGCTCGAACTCCACCTGCCCAACAATGTCGCTGATCATCAATGTGAGGTTGAAGGCTTCCTCGCCAGAGACCAATGTCATTGGCTTCTTCGTTATCTTGGTTCCGATTGTTGCGAGATATCCGTCGTCAAACTCGTCAAACACGAATTTCCTGATAAGGCTGGTCTTTCCGACCGCCCCGTCCCCGAGCAGGCATACTTTCATTATCAGATTGCGCGCCATTCTTCACCGACTGAGATATTCATGAACACATAGTATAAATATTCTCACACCCAATTACACCAAGATTTATAATCTATTCCACCTTTGACCCCCAAAGGTGAATACGATCAAGGACGATTTCGTTGTGACCCCCTGGGAAGTAAAGGGCGATATTGATTATTCGCGCCTGGTGGAGATGTTCGGCACCCAGAACATCGACGACAAAATAATAAACAAGTTCGTGGACCACACTGGCGAGCTCCATCGGATGCTCAGGAGGGGCATATTCTATTCACACAGGGACATGGACAAGGTCTTCGACGATATAGAGCAGGGCAGGGGCTTCGTAATGTACACCGGGAGAGGACCTTCCGGCCATACGCATCTGGGCCACCTCATGCCATGGCTTTTCACCAAGTACCTTCAGGACAAATTCGGCGTGGAGCTTTATTTCCAATTGACTGACGACGAGAAATTCATGTTCAACCCAGATCTCACTTTGGACGATACGCGTAATTACGCCTACGAGAATGCACTGGATATCATTGCGCTCGGTTTCGACCCGGAGAAAACCCACATATTCCTGGACACGGAGTACAGCAACATGCTTTACAGGATAGCTGTCAAGGTCGCGAAGAAGGTCACCTTCAACACCGCAAAAGCTGTCTTCGGATTCAACAACAGTACAAACATCGGCTCGATATGGTTCACCAGCATGCAGGCGGCACCGGCATTCCTGCCAAGTGTCCTCCGAGGGAAGAACATACGCTGCCTCATACCCTGTGCGATTGACCAGGATCCCCATTTCAGGGTAGCGAGGGATATCGCCGAGGGCATCGGCTTCCTGAAACCCGCACTGATTCATTGCAAGATGCTTCCGAGTCTTGCAGGCTCGGACAAGATGTCCGCCTCTATACCGGACACCAGCATATTCACTGTGGATAAACCCAAGGATATAAAGAAGAAGATTTCCAATGCTTTCACAGGAGGCTGTGTTAGTGTTGAAGAGCAGAAACTGAAGGGCGGAAACACCGATGTTTGCTCTGTCTACCAGTATCTGTATTACATATTCGAAGAGGACGATGGGAAACTGGAAGAAAGGAAAGTCAAATGCAAATCCGGGGAGCTCCTATGCGGTCACTGCAAGCAGTATCTGTCTGATAAAGTGGTCACTTTCATCGGGGCACACCAGGAGAGGAGAGAGGCGGCCAGGAAGAAAATCGACGGATTCATGCTCAGAGACTGCCAGGGTGAGTGAAATTGAGGATTCTCACTGTCATCGGGGCAAGGCCTCAGTTCATCAAGGCGTCCGTTGTCTCAAAGGCGGTAAGGCAGAAGCACGAAGAGATACTGGTCCATACAGGCCAGCATTACGACAGGGAGATGTCAAGGGTATTTTTCGAGGTTATGAAGATACCGGAGCCCGATTACAACCTCGGCGTTGGTTCTGGCCCCCATGGCTGGCAGAAGGCCAGGATGCTTGAGGGCATAGAGAAACTCATTATTGACAGAAAGCCGGACATGGTGCTGGTATACGGCGACACGAATTCGACGCTGGCAGGGGCGCTTGCCGCTGTAAAATTGCAAGTGCCCGTCGCTCATGTCGAAGCAGGCCTGAGATCGTTCAACATGAAAATGCCCGAAGAGGTAAACCGGAAGCTCACCGACCATATCTCCAAGCTTCTTTTCTGCCCTACAAAGACCTCGGTGAAGAACCTGGAGAAGGAAGGTATAACCGAGGGCGTCCACCTTGTCGGCGACGTGATGTTGGATGCTGCTATTGAGTATTCAAGAATACCAACGGATGTCCTCGAAAGGAACGGACTCGTCGCGGGCGAATATCTCCTACTGACAGTACATAGGCCAGTGAACACGGACGATAAGCAGAGTCTCGAAAACATTATTCACGCCCTTGGGGGGCACAAGGTTGTTTTCCCAGCACATCCGAGGACCGTGAAACTCATTGCCAGTCATGGCATCAGAGTTCCAGGGAACATCAAGGTGATTAAGCCAGTAGATTACGTGGAATCCCTGACCCTGCTGAGAAACGCCAAGAAACTGCTTACCGATTCAGGCGGCATGCAGAAGGAAGCCTACTTCTTCAGCAAGCCATGTATAACTCTCAGGGAAGAAACCGAATGGATCGAGACTGTTGAATCAGGCTGGAATGTCCTGACCGGTTCCGACCCTGATAAAATCATGAATGCAATACGCTCCTTCAACCCCACCGGAGAAAAGGCATTGTTCTATGGGGACGGGAAAGCCAGTGAAAAGATCGTGGACATTCTCAGTCGCTGACACTATCAGCCCCGGCCTATCTCCACCATCCTGTCAAGCGGGAGTTTGGCCTTCCGCATTATTTCATCCGGTATTTTGATTTCCGGCGAAAGAGTCTCGAGGCTGGCCAACACCTTTTCCAGAGTTATGCGCTTCATGTTCTGGCAGACTGCATCGCCCACAGCATAGAATTTCTTGCCAGGGATGTCCTTGGACAACCTGTAGGCCATTTCCTTTTCGGTGCCCAGTATGAATTCCTTTTTTGCGGATTTCTTTGCATGTTCCATCATGCCGTGGGTCGAATATGTGAAGTCAGCATAGTCGATTACCTCTGGCGTGCATTCGGGATGAACAAGAACCTCGGCATCCGGATGAACCGACTTGAGCGCCTCCAGCTTCTTTACAGTGATCCTGTTGTGATGGACAGCGCAGAAACCCGGCCACAGAATAATCTCCTTGTCCGGCACGAACCTCTGCACATACAGCCCAAGGTTCTTGTCCGGCGTGAATATGACCTTTTTTTCCTTGAGATATTTAATTACTTTCACTGCGTTACCGGATGTGCAGCAGTAGTCGGATTCGGCCTTAATCTCTGCCAATGTGTTGACATAGGAGACAGTAACCGCATCCGGGTGCCTTGCTTTCATCTCCTTCAAGAACGGTATGTCGACCATGTCGGCCATCGGGCACCTCGCGGCAGGTTCTGGATGGATAACAGGTTTGCTAGGATTAAGTATCTTGGCTGTTTCTGCCATGAAATTCACACCGCATAGTATAATGACTTCGGCTTTGCTGCTCATTGCCTCTGTGGCGAGAGCCAGAGAATCGCCCAGAATGTCTGCAATGTCCTGAACCTCTGGAGGCTGGTAGTTGTGTGCCAGGATAACTGCCATTTTTTCTTTTTTCAGCTTCAGAATCCTCTCGGGAATTTCTTTCTGATATGCCATGTCCCGGTGTATGTGAAGACCATATTAAGATTTTCCCAAGGAGCCTGCCTCCTGCCAAGTTTTATATCGCGATTCCACAATAACCAAGCCATGGCCAAGGAAAATGCCCTAGAGACGCCTGGCAAGCCTCCCATTGACGAAGGGAGGATGAGATTCGTTAAGCAGATGTTCTCCAAATACTACTCGGAAACGAGGGTTCCTGCACCCAGCAGAATTGAACAGCGCGAATTCGGCGTCATCACCGAAAGGGCCGGCATGTGGCGTCACCTCGGATTTCCCACTAATTCTGAAATGCTTTTATTCCTGATGAAACAAGTTCCTCTTCACGTGTATCACTCATCTGCATACTATGAAAAACCAAATGCCAGGACCATGGATGAAAAAACATGGATTGGTGCCGACCTCATTTTTGATCTGGATGCAGACCATATCGAGGGAACGGAGAAAATGACCATGGAGGAGATGCTGGCAAAAGTAAAGGTTCAGTTTACCAAACTTCTCGACAGTTTCCTACTAGGAGATTTCGGATTCAATGAGAAAGATATAAAGATTGTATTCTCAGGGGGAAGGGGTTATCATGCGCATGTGAGCAATGGTAAGGTTCTGAAACTGGACAGCCATGAGAGGCGTGAAATAGTAGACTATATAACAAATCCAAATCCTGATTTTGAGAGACTTATCAGAAAAGACCCATGGGATGTCAAAGTGTTTCAAGGCCATGTATCTCGGAAGTATATATATAAATTATATCCTCCCGAAACGCCTGGTTGGAGAGGGAAGGTCACAGCTGCTGTATTTGAATATCTGAACAGAACCGAAAATATGTCTAGAAAGGATATTATCCGTGACCTTACCGCTTTTTCTGGGATAGGTGACAAACTTGCTGTGGAAATGTATGAGAGCCTATATCCCGGAAAAAAGGGGAACAGAGGTATTGACAAAATCAGGGACGAACTAAATCTCGAACCGTTCAAAGAAGATTTAGTGCGCAACAATTTCATTAAGCATATAATACAAAATGTCTCAATCCAGCTGAGTGGGGAAACCGACGAGCCAGTTACTTCAGACGTCAAACGCCTGATCAGACTTCCCGAATCCCTGCACGGAAAGACCGGGCTGGTAGTCAGGAAACTGGGAATCGACGAGTACAGGGATTTCAGGCCGCTCGAGCATGCAGTTTGGGAAGGTTTCGGAGAGAATCCGGTTCGTATCAGGGCAACAGAGGATTTTGAGATAAAACTTGGCGGAGAGAAGTTCGCCCTGAAAAAAGACGGAGAAACCGAGTTACCTACATACGCTGCGACTTTCTTTGCATGTCAAAAAAAGTGCGACATACTTTTTTGAAATACGTAATACGATTTTATTGAGGTTTAACCTGTAAAAATACACATACGAAAAATAAATTCTTATGTATAAAATCACCTATTATGTATTGCGACATCACCTTATTTATTATATAATTATTACGTCGCATAATATATGTTTCACGACATCATTAAATCTGCAATATAAACCTATGTATTTTCTTGACCGGTAGAAAAATTACTTACAAAAAACGTAAGAAAAGATTTATTTCCGTGCTACGGAGAGTTTCATGCAAAAGCAAATCTTCACGGAATAGGCAATATGCACTCAATAGCCTAGACTTTTTAGAGCCAAAAATATAAATCATGCGATTTTGACCTTGACTAAACGGATTTTACCTCTTTGTGTAAGATTAAATCCACATTAGTTAAGCATATAAAATAATAAAGTATAATAAATAAGCATTATTCTAAAAATTATATGCAACGCAGAAGATTCCAAGCTTTAAACTATATTAATATAGTATATTAATTAAATTTGAACATAATATTGATTAATAAATTATTAACTTAATTAAATTAAGAAAAATAAAACATATTAAGATGTATAAAGGATTATACTTAATAAATATAGCATATAATAATTAATTGAATGTATTATAAGTATTACAATAAATATTATAAAATGATTAGAAAATTATTTTTACAGCCTACCGGTTGTATAGAACGATGAACAAGGATTATTTGAAGTGCCCCATCTGCGGAACCAAGAATGAGAGCACAACCGAAAACTGCAAGATGTGCAAGACACTTCTCACCAAAAAAGAAGACGGCACGCTCAAGGTAAAATCCCCCAAATCCAGGGGGAAGACAATCACAATCATCGACATAGAGGACCCGCTGACCAGGAAGAAACTTGAGGAACTGACTTTGATTCCAGGCGTGAACAGGAAGAAGGCCTTGCTCCTGTACGAATCAGGCATTCACAGCATGGAGGAATTCCTGCAGAAGGCCTTCCACGGAGAAAGGCTTTCGGAGAATTATTCTAGAACTGTGGCAAACAAACTTCTGGTCCAATCGCTGAAAAACAAGAAAAAGAAGCAGGATATTTACTGCCCTTCGTGCAAAGCGCCGAATCCGCCAGACACAGAAAAATGCAATGTGTGTAATTTTAACATCAAGGAGGAAATGGAATCAATAAACATGGCTAGCCTTTCAGACAAGCTGAGCGAATCAGTGACAGAATTACTGGTCAAATTAAGCGAGTCGGATGATTTCAAGGCCCTCCCAGAGGATATGAAAGCCCAGCTGGCCACAATTGTTGAATCAGACGAAGTGGACTTTGACTTGGGCAAACCCAAGGAACTGAACGTGCTGGGCATTGATCTGGAAAAAATAGATGATGAGAACAAAAAAGCCGCAGATGAATCTGGGGATAAAACACAAATACCTGACAAGGGAGAAAACCCTGAGCATTCACAAGAAGAGGAAAACCCTGAAACCCCGAAACAAGAAACGCCTGATTTTAAAAACAAGCTGTCACAGGCAATATCATCCGAATCAAGACCCAAACCTGAAGCAACACCAGCGGTGAATATCGATCAAAAAGAGTCGGAAATCGACCTCAAGAAGGAGAAAGTCAGGAAGATACTCACAGAGAAAATGGACAAATGGAGAAAATCCGGATATGATGTGTCTGGCTTGCAGGAACACCTAGAGGATGTCGAAGGGTTCAAGTCCAAAGCAAAGGCGATATTGGCTGCAGGCAAAGTAATAAAGAACAAATACAAAAATCAACTGGACACATGGAGAGAGAAAGGGTTCGACGTCTCCGAGCTGGAGCCTCTGCTTGATACAGACCTCGACGCTTTTGCGGAAAAAGCCAAGGATATTCTCAAGAAACAGAAAAAGAATAAATAACTATCGTTTTCCTTTTCCCACCATGTAGATCTCAGAGCTTGTCTTCCTAGAAGCCTTGGGCGAATGCCTCTTCGCCATCCTGAATTTGCCCTGTATCTGACTGAATAGGTCGTGAGCCATGTCCCCGTCGAACACCTTCACGACCATGTTCCCGCCTTGTCTGAGAAAAATGTCAGAATATTTCATGGCCATATCTGCAAGTTCCATTGACCTTGCATGGTCCATGCTGTAATTCCCGCTTATGTTGGGCGCCATATCTGATATTATTACATTGGCTTGACTGCCTGGCAACAGCTCCTTGACACGTGAGATAGTTTCCTCAGATCTTGCATCGCCCTTAACCATTATGGCATTCTCAACAGCATCTATAGACTTTATATCTACGGCTATCACCAATCCGGTGGAACCTACCTTTTCCCCGGCCACCTGGGTCCAACCACCAGGACTTGCCCCGAGATCTATCACAAAATCCCCCCGTCTGAATATTCTGAATCTCTCGTCAAGCTGCATCAGTTTATATGCGGCGCGGCTCCGATAATTCTCTCTCTTGGCCTTTCTGTAATAGTAGTCCCGCTTCCTGTCCATGACCCAGTTTTTTGACATAAGCCCTTTCAGACCCCCAGCTTGGTCTGCTTGGTGTCGATGGCAAGACCGGCAATTTTATACTTATCCAATATCAGATGCTGGATTATCAAATCGTATTCTGTATCATATGCAGCATCATGGATGACATAGGCCTGATCCTTCATTGGAATTTTAATATTCTTCTTTGCAAGGATTTTCTTCAGCTCCAATCTCTCCTCGTTGGAAATCCTGACTGCGAAAGACTCTGGGTCAATGGTGCATCCAGCTCTGGCCAATTCCTCCAAAAAGACTGGTCGTTTGAATAATTTTTGAAAGAAATATAGGATAATTTCGTGTCTTTTGCTTGGGGATATTTCCTCGAGATTCGCGCTCACTATCTTGACTGATTCGTAAATATCTTTTTCTGTGCCGGATGAAATCGAATAAACCTTCGATGGTGGAAAATCTCTGGAAGTGAGAACACCCATTTCCTCCATTGCCTTCAGATATCCTGTGAGCACAAGTCTATGCACTTTGTGCCCTTCTTCAACCAGCATCCTGTGTAAACTACTAATTGATTTGTCGCCTTTCTCAAGTTCTTGAAATATTATTCCCTTGAAAGTTTCATCTGGAATGAACATGTTTCAACCGAATTGGTAACAAACCCGGTAATAGATAATCTTTTCGGTGAAATCTTTGTTACCAAATATAGTTCAAAAATCTCTATAAATAAGCATCAAATATGCGGGTTTCCCAAAATAACATTGCCGAAAGAGGGAGTATTTGGGTTGTGAGGATAAATCATGCATAATCATGCTCTTCGCTTCCCTGGGCAGAGGTATTCATTCTGGCGGCCGGAACTGTGTGGGCTCATGTCCCGCGCAGATAAAAGAAGGTGGGTGCGGTAATAAATAAATCTATATGTATATAATTACATATATATTAAAAAGGAAGGGAAAGGATGAAACCCGTACAAATAAAAGAGAATATTAAGACCATATCCCAGGCAGGTATGGGTTCCCAGGAATCGACAGAGCTATCTCTGTTTGTCAGGACTTCGGACGAAGACATAAAGGAATGGGACAGGCAAAGAATACAGGATGCACTAAAAAGAGAGACTAACATCAGTGAGGATGCCGCTGCCATAGTCTCGAGAGAAGTCGAGCGTCTGATAATGTCTCTGGACATAGACATAATTACCGCACCTCTGATCAGGGAACTGACCAATGCCAAGCTCGTCGAATACGGACTGGCAAGAGTGAGAAAACAGCATACGCGCCTGGGAGTCCCCCTCTACGATGCAAGGGAAATAATAATCAGCCCCAACAAAGAAAACGCCAATGTTCCGCATGGCCCGGAGGCAACGAACCTGACGCTTGCCGAGAACATCAAGAAGGAGTTCGCCCTCCTCGAGGTCTTTGACGAGAGCATAGCCGATGCCCACATGCAAGGCACTATTCACCTTCATGACCTCGGCATGGTGGACAGACCGTATTGCTCCGGCCAGTCAATCGAGTATGTCAAGAAGTTCGGCCTGAACCTGCCGAATGCCATCTCGATAGCCAAGCCTGCCAAGCATGCCGATGTCCTGATTGAGCATGTCGTAAAGTTCTCAGCCGCGCTGCAGGGCCACTTTGCCGGAGCAATAGGCTGGGATGCGTTCAACCTGTTTCTGGCGCCCTACCTGGAGAAGACCTCGGACAAGGAAATGAAGCAGCTGGCGCAGATACTCATATACGAGTTCGCGCAGCAGGCTGTTGCAAGGGGCGGCCAGTCGATATTCAGCGACCTGAACCTCTACTGGGAGGTCCCGAAGCATTTCATGGAGGTCCCTGCGATCGGACCGGGCGGCAAGGAGACAGGTCAGACATACAAGGATTACCTTCCAGAAGCACAGAGATTCGTCAACGCGCTTTTCGACGTGTACAAGGACGGGGACGCACTCGGAAGGCCGTTCTTCTTCCCGAAGCCAAATGTGCACATGACAGAGAAATTTTTCGCAACCGAGGGTCACGAGGAGTTCTTGAACAAGATATGCACAGTCGCCTCGGAGAAGGGCAACACATATTTCGTGTTCGACAGGGGCGAGACCGCCAAGATAAGCGAGTGCTGCAGGCTGACTTTCAAGCTGGACAATAGGGACCTGGATGACGCCAAGACCCCCTGGAAGATGAGGTACTCGGCGATGCAGAACGTCACCATCAATCTGCCCAGGATAGCATACCAGGCCAATCTCAATGACGAAAGACTGATGGAGCTCATCACTGACAGGATACAGCTGGCCGCAAAGGCCCACCTGCAGAAGAAGGAGTTCATCTCCAAGCTTCTGGGCATGGGCAAGCATGGGCCGCTTTCCCTTCTGGCGATGGAGCTGGACGGCGAGCCTTACTACAGACTGGACAGGGCTTCTTTCCTCATAGGCATGCTGGGCCTGAACGAGATGGTTCAGTACCACACCGGCCAGCAGCTTCACGAGTCCAAGGACGCGCTCATGTTCGGCTTCAAGGTGATGGCCCACATGAACAGGGAAGCAAAAAGAATCGGCAAGGAGCTGGGCATCAAGATGCCGCTCGAACAGACGCCGGCCGAATCCACTGCCTACAGGATGGCAAAGCTGGACATGAAGATGCACCCCATGCAGGCTCCGACAGTCATCAAGGGAAACAAGAGCGCCGGGGAGATATACTATACGAACTCCACATATCTCAATGTATCGGCACCGCTCAACCCGATTGACAAGGTCAAGATGGAGGGAAAATACCACCCGCTGATTGACGCCGGGGCTCTGACCCATGTATGGCTTGGGGAGAGCAAGCCCTCGCCCGAATCCCTTGCCAACTTTGTCCAGAAAACCATGCGCAGCACGCAGAACGCCCAGATAGCATTCAGCCCGGAATTCACCTCCTGCCTGGACTGCGGAAAGACAAGCAGGGGGCTCAGCGAGAACTGTACGAAATGCGCCTCCTCAAACGTCGAAGGCATCACCAGGGTCACCGGCTTCTTCTCGAAGATAGGTTCCTGGAACAAGGGCAAGATGGGCGAACTGAAGGACAGGCACAGAGTAGAAATTCAATAATGGAGACAAGGTTTCACGATTACTCCCCCTTTTATTTTTTTAAAATTCGGTTAGCTTAAGCTCTCTTGAATTTTAAAAATTAAAAGGCCCTTTAATATCGTTGAGGCCTCACATCCCTGCCCTTACAGGCAAGGTTTAAGGGATTCATGACATTGGTGTTTGTCACTTGTTATCTCATTGATAACTATACCCCGCCCTCCAGTTAATATAAGAATAATATTCAGGCGAGCCATGATGCAATTAGGGGCTCATCCTAGGCCATCGGGGAGCCCTTCGTTGATGTTGTGGAATTGAAGGCCTGGTATTTTATAATCGTTTGATAGATTTGCGTCTGGCCTAAATCCCAATAATCCTTAAATATCACAGCGATATCTCAGCCGATGAAAGACAATCCTTTCTTCACGCTCGACGATTTTGACTTCAGGGACAAGACTGTCCTTCTCCGGGTGGATATCAACTCACCCATCGACCCCACAACAAAGACGATTCTCGATGACACCAGGATGAAGGCGATAATGCCCACAATCAAGGACCTTGGGAACGCAAGAATTGTGATCCTTGCCCACCAGAGCAAGCCCGGCAAGAGCGATTTCACGTCGCTGAAGGAACACGCCGGTTTACTGGCGGATGTGCTCGGCAGGAAGGTCCATTACATAGATTCACTATTCGACTCAAGAGCGCTGGATGCGATCAAGGCCATGAAGGCCAGGGAAATTATTCTCCTGGAGAACACAAGGTTCTACTCAGAGGATGTGGCCCTCAAAGACAAGGACCCGAAAGTACAGGCAAACAGCCATATCGTGACCAAATTGGCCTCGGTCGCGGATTATTATGTATGCGATGCCTTTGCCGCGGTTCATAGGTCGCAACCGACCCTCATCGGCTTCGCTGAACTCATGCCAGCCATTGCTGGCCGGCTCATGGAATCCGAGCTCCTGACCCTAAGCAAGCTGCTGGTTAAAGATGGGGGCCTCACAGCCATACTGGGCGGGGCAAAGGTGGACGATTCCATAGACGTGATGAAGTACATGCTGGAGAACGGCATGCTGGCCGAAGCCCTGACAGGCGGTGTCGTGGCCAACATTTTCCTGAAGGCCCAGGGGTACGACCTTGGAAAGCCAAGCCAGGAATTCATTGAGAAGGAGGTCCCTGACCACCAGAAGCTTGTCGACTGCGCCAAGGACCTTTTGGCCAAATACCCGGGAAAGATAGTCGTGCCCAATGATGTCTCCCTCAACAGCAACAACGAGAGGAGAGGAATACCGGTAAGCCAGCTGCCTTCCGACCTGCCGATATACGACATAGGCCTCGAAACCACCGTGGACTACATTGACAGGATAATGAATGCCAAGAGAGTCATGCTCAACGGGCCGATGGGAGTATTTGAGCTCGAGGAGTTCAACTTCGGCACGAAGCAGGTCCTCAATGCCATGGCCGAATCCGAATGCTTCAGTGTCGTTGGCGGCGGACACACGGCTGCGGCAGTCGAGCAGTTCGGCCTGAAGAACAAGATGGACCATGTGAGCACGGGCGGCGGAGCCCTGATAAATTTCCTGACTGGCAAGGAATTGCCTGTTGTTGAAGCGCTGAAGAGGTCCAAGGTTAAATTCAGGGACAAAGTCAATTCATAGAAACCCTAGGAAGTTTTATTATAGTTGTCCAATTAATCCAACATCCGTACTAGATGGCCAAAGGCCTTCTTCAGTGCCACTGTAGCTCAGACTGGTGCCCTGGACGAATCGCTTCGCGACTCGTCCGTGCCTCGACGGGCAAAGCCCGTCTTCGGATGCCACTGTAGCTCAGACTGGTGCACTAGACGAATCGCTTCGCGACTCGTCTGTGCCTCGATGAGCCGTATGTGATTTATAGAGGCTCATCTTCGGGAGTTCGCTATTATTGCTAGTATTTGCAAACATAAAGCCACTGTAGCTCAGACTGGTGGAGCAGCTGATTCGTAATCAGCAGGCCGAGGGTTCAAATCCCTTCAGTGGCTCTTTCTTTCTATATATATTATTGCACATGTTCGATTTTATCCAGGCACTATAATTGTGTTGAGATAGTATAATATATACCTTTTTTTCGTTCCACACGAAAAACAGCTATCTTTTATTTATACTTTCCTGTAAAAATGACATTTCTCGGACTGTATCGTTTTGGGACATACTTATTCGAGCCCTGCAATGACTTTACATTATTTCTCAGTCTGTTGGCTTTGGAACTGATAAATACGTTTCTTGAAACATGCTTCCTTTTTGTAGTTAATCGTACTTCGCGATAATTATTAATTCGATGTTTTTATGCGTTTCTTTAATATAATATTATGCTAAAAAGGACATTGTTTGTATACCAAAAAGGATATTGTTTGTATACCAAAAAGGATACTGTTTGTATACTAAAAAGTATATGCTGGCTGAGCGAAAGATTTATAACCCTAATCAGCTTTATGTATATCATTCAATCAGTCCTGGTCAAAATTGTCATACACACAACCGAACCTTTTTGATTGGGGCATAACCGGAGGAGCGACTCGGTATGCCCACACTTACAAATGAAGAACCAAAAATCCAAACCCTTCCCTTGAATGAATGGGAAGAATTGATTGGTTTAGTCAAGAATGTATTCACGGATTCAGACTCAATTATCCTCGATCTTTTCATTCCTTCAAACAACACAATGGTAAGCACGATTCTCCCTTACAACCCTCTCCAGCTATCTTTTCTCGAGATAATGAAAGGGACCATGATTGGCATTGTTCGGACACCTCCTGGTTATGGATCATATCGATTGCGAAAAATAGGAGGAGAAAAAATATGAAACCGAAATATGCAATATGGTATATAATCATTACAAAACTAGGCAACAGGTGGAACAAGGTTGCTGCAGGAAAAATATTAAGGAAATGTGGCTATCAGAGGTTTGGCAACGGCTATTTTTACCTTAGGGTAGTAAACAATCGCTTCGCGGAACAAATTGTAGAGGAAGAAGCAGACTGGATTCTGGACCATGGAATGCAAGGCGGATTGAGATTTAAACAGAAAATTCTATCAACGAAATTGAACAAAAAAATGATTGGTCAATATATCGGTCTCTTGTGTACAGATATCGTGAATCTACCTATAAATGTCAGAGTGATTAATGATTTGGGGGGATAGTGAAGTGTCAAAATGTGGATCGAATTTCAAGTGTAAGGTGTCTATCTACTCGGAGTTTTCATGTCAGTTTTGTGTTCTTTCGAGAGCAGAGATAGAATCGGTAATAACCAATGGTGTTACCATTCTTATCTCTAACCCTATTTATGTACAAAAAAGACCCTACGAAGGAACCCCTAAAGAGTGGGTAGTAATGCGGAGGTTATACGAATGCGCGAAGATATAGTAAAATGTAATGAGTGTGATTATAGTTGGAAAGCACGGAAAGCTAAAACAGGATCAAGGAGAAGGTGCCCAAAATGCTCAAGCTATGATGTAAGCATCGATAATTCCAAGGATGTTCCCGCACCAGTAGATGCAAAAGAAGGAAAGGCGAGATATTCTGATGGAATAAAACAAAGTGGAATACCCGAAGTTGATAATGATCCTGATATTCTCCAATTGAAAAAAAAATTGTTGAAAGCTCGATTGGAGGCGGAAATCAAACAAGTACAATCCCAACAACAACCGACCAACCTCAAAGACCGGATTTCAACTTTAGAAAAGATGGTTGTGAGATTTCGGTCATTCTCTTTCGGTCATGGAATGCATTGTCCAGTTTGCGATGAATCAATGAAATACGTTGTGTGGGATGAACATGGTGAATCGGATATGGGCTTTGAATGTATAAAGTGTGGGTCGAGGTGGAATTTAAAGGATTTCGAACCCGTTAATGGGAAGTGATAGCTTTAGACTACTCTCCAACATGCCCCTTAAAGCCATTGAAAGTTGTATCGTGGATTCAAAGGCTGTATGTGCTGGTCCGGAAATTCATGATTTTACAAGGGAAGGGCTAGGTCGATGTCGCTTCATACCTATTTTGTGACATTATAACTCTCTGTAATAGCTAGCCTACTATTGGGCTTTTAATATCAGTCATTACCTCTCAAAACAATTATTTGCGAAGATCATTTAATCAATGTGATTATATTACCATATTTGACAAAAGGTATCCTGTTGCTTTTGGTCCATCCAAGATATTACCCTTTAAATCTAAAACTGGTAAGGTCCATTGAATGGAATTTATTGAAGATTTTCCAACACTAAATGAGGGGAATTTTGATAACATTCGATGATCATTACCATACTCACTACACGAATCCCCAATTGCAATGACCTCTGAAACCTCTTTTGTGCCAATTAATTGTATAATACCTTTTTCTTTACAAACTCCTTTTGGTATTATTTCAATATTGTGTCCAGAATGAGATACGCGTAGAGTAGGTGATGCAAAAGTTATAAGTGCAACAACCTTTTGAATCATTTTATTTACTGTTTGCTCATCATCATAAAAAATTCTAATCATGTATTTACTTGATACTATTTCCTTCTCATTTAATTCAGATTTCTCAAGTAAACTTTTTATTGTGTTAAATTCATCATCATTAAAAGGTTCTGCAATTAATTGTTCTTTCTCTGATGGAAAGGAGACTATTTTCATTCCATTACCCAAAATAATATCAAATTTAAGCATTCCCAATGAAACCAACTCTCGACCGAATTCCATGATGCTTGATTTCCGACCAGTTGCAATAATAATTTGTATGTTACTATTTAAACCTAATCGGCATAGTTGTGAAATACAAAATTCATCAGCAGATCCTGTTCTAATCGATGAATCTTGCAATGTTCCATCGTAATCTATTGCTAAAGTTGTGTAAGTTCCGCTAATTATCTCATTCCATCTTTTTTTTATTTTTTGAATGTTAAGGTTTAAGTGAGTGTGATTTACAATTGATTGAAATGAATGATAATGATTGTCATTCCAATCCATATCCTTAAATGATATCATCTAAGACTCCTTAATTAAAGTTTCTAGTTCTATTTGATCTCGGTACATTGGCTCCCATCCATATAATCCTCGCGCTTGTGGTGGATATTGAGGTGATGAAATATCTTTACCTTTTTTTCTCCCAATGTGCCATGCTAAATACAATGATTTAATCATTAATTCCAAGGCTCCACTTACTCCCTCTTTTTCTGTTCTTGCAATTATTATTGAGTTGATGTGTCTTTGAAATTTCTTCTTTATGTAATCAGTTAATTCTTTTTCATCAGGGGACTCAAAGAGTATCAACACTATCTGACATGAGTGGGAATTGTGGAATGTGTTAATGTAACGACCATGTGTAAAATTCTTCATTTCTGCAATTTCAATTGTGCATATTCCACCTTCAACTATCTTTGACTCAAAATCAGTAAGAGCTGGAATTCCCCATCCAGATGCTAAACATACAATGTGTATCTTTGTCGTTTTATCGATTTTATTACTTTCCTCGGCAGCCCATTTTTCGGCCATATTCATTAATTTTACTAAATTTTCATAATCAAATGTCTCTCTAACTTCGGTGATCGCTTCATCAGGTATCAATAATGATATCAAAGAAGATACCATGGCTAATATCCCAGCAGTTGAAACAAACCCTCTTCTTTCTTTTCCAGGAAGCTCAATAATATCCCAATTATTTTTTCGTGAAACCTCTATTAATTTGGATTTTTTCTCTCCACAGAGAACTAAACATGATGTTATTTTTGATTTGATAATACGATATACCGCACCTTTAGATATATCTGCGTTCTTTCCACCATAAGAAAGTAGACAAATAGGATTTTTGGAATCTAACTGTCTGATATTTTCCAAGTGAAAGGGTGGGAGAGCTTTTGATGTTAAACCATAATATTTCAACAATATCTCTTCGCCAAATGTTGCAGCAGAATAAGAGCCCCCTGAACCTACAAAAATGACTGGAGATTTACGATATCTTTCTAATGCATTTCTCTGTAGTAATCCCGAATTAAAACTTTCTGACATAACAAGAACAGATTTACTTAAATTTTTGATGTAAGCTGAATGTTGAGAAATTGATCCTATTTTCTTTTTTATTTGTTTTTTATAAGTAGGGCTCCCACAGACCCAACAATTAGTTTCCGGTACAAAACGGAATGAATATTTGATTGGCTGAGGCAGACCCAATTTTGGTGTAAAAATAGATCCAGCTACACCCTCATTAATAATATCATCAGCTAAATTTATAATTTCATTATCTAAAATTTTTTGTCTTAATAATACCCTCTGAAGAGCTCTTGCTCCATATAAACTACAATTTATAGAAGCTAACGCTTGACCGCGTTTTATTGATTTAAGAACATTTTCTTTTGATTTCTTCACATTTTTACATAAAAGTTCAGAAATTAAAACAGCCATTAGTACATCCCCCGCACCTCCCTCATCTCTAACTTGTTTACATTTAATAGCATTTTCATGAAAAATGTATCTCCTTGATTCAAAAGCAGAATATCCATATACTCCATTTTCACCGTCGGATACTATTAATAACTTGTGATTTGGAAACAATTCTTGCCATTTTTCTAATGATTTTTCAACTTCATTGCCCACCAGTTTTTTAAAAATATCTTTATTTATTTTTGTTATCGTAGCTTTTTCTAATAATTTAATAATATCTTGTTCTCTGCGAAACAATGTATATCCTAAATCTATGGTAACTGGTATATTATTTTTTTCACCTAGTGAAGCAAGTTCAAAGGTTATATTATTTACCCTATCTAAATGAATAATATCTGAGTTCTTTGCATTCTTTTTAACTTTGTCCGTTAAATCCCTTTTAGACATTTGAAAATCTCTTGAAAAATTTTCACCACAATGTAGACATTTTCCTTTAAATGAATGAGAATTATTATAAACTGTAATGAGATGGCTGTATTGGCGAGATTTAACATACTGATTTGGTTTTCCTCGTTTTACTAATAAAGATGATGATATCCTAAATAAGTCAAAATCACTTCGGATGATGTCTGAAATAGTATTATTTCCCACAATACCAAAAACTTCACAATCATGACCTAAAAGAGTTAACAATGACAAAGTATTCCCAATTGATCCTCCACCTGATGTTCCTAAATATTCTGGTTCACTGTCTTTTTTTTCCTTTATGAAAATATGGTCTGCCGTAATAAGTCCGGATCCAAATATTTTTTTTGGCATTGCATCACTCCGACCTGAGGATAAAAAGTTCATTACTTATCTCGTTAGAAAATGTTTCATTTGCTTGAAAAAGCATTTTTGAAGTCATTAGCGTTGCAGCAAGAACTATTGCCATATAACTTCTCGGGTGACCCCCGGGGGTTATTACGGACTGTTGTATTACTGGATTTCTCGGTAAACTTTGAATGGAATTTAAAATGTATTTAAAGGTTTCATTGGGTGTTTTATAATTAATATACATAATATTTTCAGTTCTAACTTTATTCTCTTCTAAAAATCTATAATGATCTATTATTCCGATTTCGTCATTATTTTTAACATCGTTCATCACTTCAGTGATTGGAAATATTTCCAATGGTTTAAATTTAGAGATATATCTATTGATTTCATCTGGTTTACGTGACAAGCACATATACCAAATTGCGTTTTTATCCAAGCTTATTCCTCTATTAAGCCCCATCATTGTTGACTGCCAAATATCAATTTCATCATTGGAACCGGGAATTATAGAATGTGGTAAAAATATACCTAGGTGTGTATTATCTTTGATTGAATCACTAAATGTCTTCCAAGCAATAACAGAAGAAAGGAAGCAAGAAATAGGCATTTTAGATGGATTAATCCATATTGTTTTTGTTTGATATTTTTTAAAAGTATTTAATATAAAATCATAAAATTGTAAAGATGTGTCTTTGCTGGTGCAAACGCATTGCACATTTTCATAACAGGAATTAGGAAATGAAGAGGTAGCTTCTACTCCAACCTTATTTAAAGGATCAAACTGATGTGGGACGAATTTAATAATAATATTTTCAGAATTCGTGAATTTAATTATTTCGTTAGTATGTAGTTGTTCTAAAGAATATTCTTTTTCTATTAATCCCATATTAAACATTCCCCTTTGTTCTTGTAACATGATGATCAATTCTTGGAAATAATGGATGCCAGTCGTTCGTTTCTTGCCAGATTAAAGGTATAGTATTATTGGGGCAATTATTGTTTAATACTAATGCTAAACCTGCACCTCCAAAACCACATATACAGTCACCGCCTTCCAAAATGTGTTCGTTGACTATAGTTTCATTAAAATATCTTTTACATAATTGTGCAATTTTCATTGTATAGTCAATTGGCCCCTGTTCATTTGAAGATAAACACGAGGACATAGGAATTATAAACGTTGGGATTACTATTATTTCTTGTGTAATTTTTTTATCTTTTTTCCATTCTTCAAGATTTTTTCCTACCTTTATTTGTGCGACCTTTGACATTATATACGGGGTATAATATATCTTCTTATTATCCAGTTTTTCCCAGATTTCAAACATTTTATTTATTTTTCCTTTCCATTTCCCTTCCCTCTTTCTTAAAAAGGTTGTACCGCTTCCACATAATTGATCTAGAAGAAAAATCCTATCATATTCTTTTAAATAATCAAGATCCTCCTTTTGACATTTATTATGAAGTTTATAATATTCGACAAAATTATCTTTGAGAAGTACACCACGAAATCGTCTTTGAGCTCTTCTTCTAAAGTAGTCAAACATAACATCATCGGCAACAGCAACATAAAGACTACGCTTTAGGGCTTGAGTGATTTTTGTACGACGGTTATTTAGATAAACATTTAAAATGTTCTTGTCGCCTTCTTGATTAAATAATTCAATTTCAATTATTTTCACACTATTCCAAAATGTAGAAACTGCAATTGAACGTAATTCATGATTATTTAAATAAACAAGATTATCAATTATTTCCATGGCATTCTGGCGATCTTCTTCTTTGAAATTGCATAACCATTTTATCATCCTATTTTGAAAAGTTTCACCAGGAAGATATTGATCATATCTATTATATTTTCTTTGTGCTAAAAAGTGTATTTTGTTTACATCATCAATTGAGATGCTTACGCCAACATCGTTTAATGTGTCTTTAAGAAAATTAACTCTCTCATCTCTCCATGTGAGATTTTCACTCATATTTCTCTTTTATAAGAATTAAAACCTATTATTTAAACTTTTATATGTCTTTTTAAAAGCAAAGCAAATTATCTAATAGATTTTTACTCCATTGTTTAGGGCTAAAATTATACTCTCACCCAAGTGAATGCACAAGTCCCTAAATAAGACTTGCGTTTGAGTTCCCCGCCCCTCCGTTGGACTGACACTGTAGTCGTTTGGCGATTGGTCCCCTCGCAAATACGCATAGCCCATAACACCATCGCCCCTGGAACAGCAAATACGCATATCACTTCAGCAGCCTGTCCACCGTATCCAAATGCCCCGCCACCACCCTACCCTTCCTGGTGAGCCCATAGTACTTGTGCTGGGGGAATCCGTTTCCCACCTTCTGTTTGATTAGGTTCTGTTCCTGCAGCTTTGAAAGCGCGGAATAAGCCGTGCGCTGGTTCAGGTCTGCCTTTGTGATAAGGTCGGTGATGGTCGCTTTCTCGTTTCTGTGGAGATGCACCAGTATCTCCAGCGAACCCACTGGCTTCTGGATGTTTCCGATTTTCATGATTGGTTAATGTAGGTGACAATATAAGTAGAATCTTTAAGCATGCTAAGCAAAGGTCGAAATACTAATTATTAACATGTTGGAATTTCATAGGATGGCAGTTAAAGGGCACATAGCGATTCCAGGCTGAACCATGAGAGTTGATTGTTCAAGGATAGACGCTATGAAAAGGGCTATTAGCGATGTTTTTCCCATCAACGGGAGAATGTGCCCTTTTATGAGGGAACAAGGCTTAAAGGGGCTGGAATAGGCCTTCCCGTCGATTTTGAACATCACAAGGAAGTTCAACTCTCTTTGGGTCCATTTATGGATTTATTATTTAGAACGATGCTAATTCAATACGTTTTAACTACTAGGGTGACCAATTGGTCGTCCAATTAGCTTTTCTAATTGGACAGGAAGATATTTACGATATCGCGCCCATTCAAGCCATGTGAGAATCAAGGTTTATGTCGGTACTGCCATAGTGGGCGAAGGTGAGCGAACGACCAGCACAGGCTATCACAGCACACGCCTGACTTATTCTAAATTGTATGACTGTCTTGATTCCACAACCATGAATTCTGGCGACATGGAGAATGAATGCGTCAAAACATTGGGGCTCGTGAGTCGATTCGCAGAAGAGCATGGCCTGGAATTGAAGATATACGATGTTTCGCACGACTATGCCGCATTCAGGGCCTGGCTTGACAGGGTTAAGTCCATACCTACGGTAATCATCGGGAAAAAGAAGTTCGAGGGTGTTCCGAAAGTCGACGACCTTGAAAAAGCCCTAAAAAATGAGTACTCCCCAAGCTAAAGCATGGGGTATCCGTTAGATGTTTCATCCTGAATGACATGAAATCGAATGGATGAACTGTCATTCAGGGTGTTTCGAAAATGCTTGAAGCCCAGGATATCGAATGGAGCACTTTAATTGAACAATTCCCCGCAGCAGAACTGCTTAAAAACGCCCGTATCCGCGGACTTAAAAGTCGCGGTATGTGGGCGGGGACATGTTCAATCAGTTAAAGGTTCTGCCATGTCTAAGGATGCTTCTCTTCTAACTGAGGAAGATAAATGGATATTGGTGTAGCCTTGCACCTTTATTCGCCTAAAATGGCTAATTCTGGATCAAAACGATAATCTAGAGTCATCCTTCAAAATAATTCCGTATTCTTTGCTCAATTACAGTGCAACCGAAATTGATAGGTTTATCAGTGATTTTCACAGTCACGATATTATCGGAGACGCTATATGAGCCAGATACCTTTCCTGAAAAGCATCCGCTCCGTGTATTCCCGTTAAATGTTACACCGTTCCTCGCTGCCTCTTGTCTTACATGTCCCAGGATTAAGTTTAAATCTCCCCTGACTTGGATTGTAAATGCTGGGCATCCGGACATGATGGTTGTTAGTAATCCGGACGATAAATAAATTGTGGTCAGGGAAAAAATAAGGGCAGGTTTTCGGGGTGTAACCCCCCTTGGAGAGAGAACTCCCTGCCCAAAGTGGGGAAGAGTTGATCGTGATATTGCCCGCATAACCTCCACTGCAAATAGGCATGAATCCGGGTGGATTTATAGATTTAGGTTGGAAATATGGAAATGAGAACCATAAACGAGATAACCCGCCAAAACATTGAGGAAAATCAGAACAGAAAAAGATAGAGCAGGGTTTCGGCCGTTTCTGGCCAGGTTGGAGAGAGAATTTCCCTGCTCAAAGTGGGGAAGAGTTGATCGTGATTATTCTGCCCGCATAACCTCCGCTTCCCGATTGTGAATGCGAACGCCCTGTAATAAGGCTTTCGTTTATTACCAATCCACCGTCCAAACAGTATCCGCTGGCACATGAATCCAATACCCTTCACCGGGCTTCATGATATAAGTTGGACCAATTTCGATGATATAAGGTGAAACTGAGCTGAAAACCTCAACCATATCTGCCCCAGTGCCCCAGAGGGCATTGGCCACTGTCTGCTCGGTCATGGAGGGATAGCCCACCATGTTCCAACCCGCGTAGAGATTGATGTTCACAGGTTCGCCCGAGACGTAACCACCGAGGCCAGTGGTCAGCATCTGATCGCCACAGTTGGCTGTAAGGTGCAGCCACACACCCATGGCGTTATCTAACTGGGTGAAGGTATTGACAGTGCTGCCCATCCTGTAAGACTTCCAGGTCTTGGCCGCTCCGTCGAACCACTTGGCCACGTCCCAGGTTGTGCTGCCGTCACCATAAACCGTATCGTTCATTATATCCTGGATGTTGCCGCTGATGGCTATCGGGAACGAAATGAATGCCCAATCTCCAGCGGAACGACCGGTGAGATTGGTGTTATAGGGCACTCCGTCAGATGATATGGTAAACATGCCGGATTCGCTGTAGTCAGTCAGGTTTGCATATGTGGCTACATTGGACGCAACCACCTTAATCCTGTATTGGTTTCCGGGAAGCAGACTGGCCGTGTTCCAATTAAAACTGGAAGCTGTGCCTGCAAGGCCCATTGCCAGGGGAAACCATGCCTGCCCACCGTTGGCGCTGTAATACAGGTCGATGTAATCCGCGCCGGTGACTGTCCAGGTGATGGATATGGTGCCTGTTATGTTCTCGCCGTCCGTCGGGTAAGTGAGGTCAATGGTCGGATGGTTGCCTCCGAGCAGCCACTGTATAATCTCGTCTAACATGCCTGCTCTTTGAATATCGATGAATGGAGGGAGGGGGGGGGAGCTTCCGTCGTTATCCTCATCAATCATGTCATGGGCGAAGCCGTGGTAAACTATCCTGGCCTGACCTCCCGTGCCACCACCACTCTGAGATACGCCACCGCAGTTTCCGCCGTGCGCATGGGCGCTGTAGCCAATGGTTGCGGTTCCGCCTGAGAGCACTGACAGGTCGTCGGGCAAGAAAGATTGTGGGAATTGGTCTTGAACCTCGAGATCGATGTATTCAGGGGGGGGAGGGAGGTCCTGTAGGAGATCTATAATCTGGAAGTTCCCGACCTCGGTGCCGCCACCGCCATCGGCATCGTCCCCCTTGTATCGGGTTTTTGTGTAGTACTCGAACCATGCAACGTCTCTGTCTGTTCCGGCCGCATCGCACATGTCCCAGCCTATGTCCTGGCCGCTCAGGAACAGCATCGGGCGTGTGCCCATAGGGGTCCCTGTCTGGTCAAGGTATAACTTCAACTGGGCTCTGTCAGCTGCTCCGATTTGTGGGTAGCCAAACGCAGCAAACCACACTACTATGGTGTGTGAATTCATGTCATCCACTGTAGGCGTTCCATAGACATTGATGTCCCAGTGTGTGTAAGTCCAGCCATAGATATCAAGTATGTTCATCCAGTCCAATTCGTAAGGCATATTGGTAAGCGGTGAGAGCGTGCCGTCATCGTCATCGACCAAGAGGATGAGGGGACCTTCCCCGACGCTGCAGGTGGAGAATATGTAGTGCTCGCCGCCATTGTCATCACGCACAGAATGGCCGCTGTAGTCGGTCGATTCGACGTCGTAATAGTAGACAGTGGCTGGGGACAAGCCCTTCAGAATAACCTTATGGTTAACCGCCAATGCTGTTACCGATGAGGTAGAGCCCAGCGAGGTCGTATTTCCGTAATAGACCGTGGAATCCGCATTCTCGTCTGTATCCCAGTTTATTACGGCAATGGTGGGCAGGATGCCATCCGCATGAACGTTCGTGATGACAGGCCCTTTCAAGTCAACTCTTGCATATGCAAGTGAATCGTGGGCAGGGCTGGCATCTGCGTAGGTTGCAGTGATGATGTCTCCGTGGAACACCTGAAGCATGCCGTCGCCGGTGTGGATTATTCCGAGTCCAGTGTCAATGGTCCCGCCCCTGAACACGCCTGAGCCTGCGGTGGTGGCAGGGACTGAAACAATCTCGTTGTCGCCACTGGTCGTCGTCAGAATGACATCGATGCTCGTGGCCGGGTTGTTCGTGTCCTCGGCGCTTATGCCGATTGTGTCGGAATCGTCGTAGACTGTCCTGTCCAGGAACACATTGCCGTATCCGTCCTCCAGGGCGCCCGAGACCACCAGTGCGAAGTTCTGTGGGCCGCAGGCGATTGCCGCGCCTGTTATTCTGATGGTGTAGACGCCTGCTGTAGGTGTCTGGATGTAGACGCATTCAACGTTGTTGAGCACGTCGTAACTGCCTCCGGTCGCGGACCATCCCCCGCTGAACACATTGCCCCTGTACTGGGTTCCGCCCGGTACTGTGACAAGCAAATTCAGGTCATTGACCAGCATCTTGGCTGCCGTGGGATTTCCCGGGTAGTCTGTCCAGACAAG
>Ga0315274_10000381_pt1 | contig 69224 bp, 62 predicted proteins | sample YL17G02_20_MG_FD_203700 | JGI IMG/M metagenome (GOLD analysis project Ga0315274, IMG submission 203700) | Sediment microbial communities from Yellowstone Lake, YNP, Wyoming, USA - YL17G02_20 | ecosystem: Environmental > Aquatic > Freshwater > Lake > Sediment | place: USA: Wyoming | collected... | reverse complement strand
GTGGGCGAGTCAGAGACCATATTTGGACATAAAGGAGCTAGAAGAATGGGATCAAAAAGCTGGTATTTCCACTACCGAAGCATCAACTATTGGAGAATGAATTTGCAGACAATTTGGTACTTGACCTATATCTTCACTAGTCACTAACCACTATCCCCTAAACACTGTTCTTTCGGGGAGCGGGTTCGGGGGTAGACTCGCCCGATTCGGGTAAGCAACCTGGGGAGTTGGTTCGGGGGCTGACTCCTATTTCACGACGAGGAACTTTTTGACCTCTGTTCCAAATCGCAGGAAGTAGATACCTGGATTTATACCTTTCAAGGATATTCTTATTTCTCCTACTCCATCATTGCGAACAACTTCTTTTATCAACTTTCCAGAAACATCAAAGATTTTAAGGTCGGTCGGTTCTTTCGCTGACCACGGACAACGGACACGAAGCACGGACTTTGTCGGATTTGGATAGATTTCAAGGGGTAAGTGAATAATGGATAACAGTTGGCGGTCTTCTTCGATTCCGGGGAATACATCACGAATAACCGAAATACTCGAACTACCATTATTAGCCACATAGATTCGATTCTCTTGCGGATTATGGGCAAAAGCAATTGGTTCTTCACCAACGCTAATTGTTGCTATTATCGAATCGGCTGTCCCATCAATCACCGTGACATCGTTCCCGTCCTCGTTAGCACAAAATACTTTATTATTTAACGGATTGTAGAGCAAAGCATTCGGACCCTCCCCAACCGGAACCGTGGAAATCACCGAATCGGTTGCGCCATCGACTATTGTTACATCGTCACTCGTAAGGTTAGCAGTATAGATTTTATTGTTAGATGGATTGTAGGTCAAAGCATAAGGCTCAGTGCCAACCGCGACCGTTGCGATTATCGAATCGGTTGCGCCATCAATCATCGTTAATTTATCATCAGCGGAATTAGCACAATATATTTTGTTATTGGTTGAATTGTAGGCTAAAGCAATTGTGTAATAGCCAACATGAACGGTTGTAATTACGGTATCATTGGCGCCATCAATTATAATTACAAAGTCATTTTCATCTGAACAATAGATTTTATTGTTGGTTGGGTTATAAACTAATGCAGTTGGGAGTAGAATCTCTTGGATTGTCGTAATTACGTTATTCGTAACTCCATCAATCACAGTTACATTTTCCCCGTTAGCAACATAAACTTTATTATTAATGGAGTTATAACAAAAAGTATATGGATTATATCCTGTCTGAATGTTTCCAATCACCGAATCGGTCGCACCATCAATCACGGTCACATAGTCGTTCGCTAAATTCGCACAATAAATTTTATTACTAATTGAATTGTATATCAAAGCATCTGGTATATCACCTACTTGGACGGAAGTAATCACCTGGTTAGTCGCTCCGTTTATAATATAAACCTTTCTTTTTGAATCATCCGTGCAGTAAATTTTATTATTGGTCAAATTGTACGCCAAGGCATAAGGAAAAGCTTTTCCAAATGAAATCGTCGTAACAACTTGATTGGTTGCACAATCAATTACACTTATATCATCGTCATTACGATTAGCCGAACAAACTTTATTGTTGGTTGGGTTGTAGATTAATGCCGAAGGTCCATCCCCAACCTGAATAGTTGCAATTACAATATCGGCTGAACCATCAATTACATCTATATTGTCACTTCCACTATTAGCACAATAAACTAAGTTGTTGGTTGGATTATAGGCTAAAGCGGCAGGATTTCTTCTTACTCGGACTATGGTAAGTGTTTGGTTGGTAGCACCATCAATCACATCAACATCGCTGCCTTGGTTATTGGCACAATAGATTTTATTATTTGTCGGGTTGTAAGCTAAAGCACAAGGCGCGGTGCCTACTGGAATTGTTGTAATCACTGTATCGGTTGTACCATCAATCACCGTCATATTATTGCTTCCAGTATTGGCGCAGTAGATTTTATTTGCAGTTGGGTTATGGACAAAAGCTTGTGGAGATGTCCCGACTTGGATTGTTGCCAGCACTGAATCTCTTGCGCCATCAATTACGGTTACAATTGCGGGGATCCATGAATTGGCACAATAAACTTTATTATTGATTGGATTGTATAATAAGATATTGGAATAACCCCCAACCCAAATAGTCGTAATCACAGAATCGGTTTCTCCGTTAATCACGGTAACATCGCCGCTCCCGTTGTTAATGCAATAGACTTTATTGTTAGTCGGATTATAAGCTAAGGCATAAGGATAAACACCAACTTCTACAACCGTAATCACTTGATTGGTAACTCCATCAACCACAGATACACTATTACTACCCCGATTTGCGCAATAAATTTTATTGTTAATCGAATTCCAGCAAAGCGCCCTTATATCTGTCCCGGCTGGAATTCTTGCAATTTTCTGGTTGGTTGCTCCATCAATCGCAATTACGCGATCCCCGCTTGCACCACCAACATATATTTTATTGTTGGTTGCATTATAGGTGAAAGCTTGGGGTTGACTCAATCCACTGAAGCTATCTGGAAGGTAAATCGTTGTCTCAAGCCATTGGGCAGACAAGACAGTGACAAGTGCTAAGTGCAAAGTAACGATTGAAAATAACAACTTAAACTTTTTCATCTCATCCTCCTTATATAAATTTAGGACATAACTTAAACATCTTTTATTTTGTAACAACTAACTTTTTAGTCTTGGTTTCGGTTTCGAATTGAAGGAAATAGACACCCGGGTTTATCCCTTTTAAGGATATTGCGGTCTCAGGTGAAGTAATCTTTAGTTCCTTTACTTTTCTTCCGGAAACATCGAAAATTTTCACGCTGGTCGGTTTTTCTTTAGACCATGGTCCACGGATATGAAACACAGACTTTGCCGGATTTGGATATATTTTTAAAGGCAGGCGGTTAGCGGATAGTCCGCGGTTTTCGGCGATGCCCGGAAACTCGTCTCGAATCACCGAAACGGTGGAGCCATAGTAATTTGCGACATAAATTCGATTTTGTTGCGGGTTATAGGCGAAAGCAACTGGGTAATCACCGGTCGGAATCGTAACGATTAATGAATCGGTAGCTCCATCAATCACCGCCACATTATCATCACTGCGATTAGCACAATAAACCTTATTGTTTAATGGATTATAGTCTAAAGCAATTGGGTAATTACCGGTCGGAATGGCTGTAGTTATGGAATCATTTATACAATTAATCACTGTGACATTGTCATCAGAACGGTTGGCGCAATAAATCTTATTGTTGGTTGAATTATAGACTAAAGCAAGAGGATAATTCCCGACTTTTATTCTTTTTATCAACGAATCGGTTGCACAATCAATAACTGCGACGCTATCATGATAATAATTAGCCGTATAGATTTTATTTTCAATCGGATTATAAGCCAAGGCAATCGGACGCCTTCCTACCGTAATGGTGGTAAGTACTGAATCGGTTGAACCATCAATTACCGTTACATTATTATCTGAACGATTGGCACAATAAATCTTGTTGTTAGTTGGATTATAAACTAAGGCGATTGGGTAATCCCCAGCGGTAATAGTTGCGATTACCGAATCAGTTAACCCATCAATCACGGTTACATTATCACCGTAACGATTGGCACAATAGACTTTATTGTTTAATAAATTATGAGCTAAAAAGAGGGGGTTAGCTCCGGTTGGGACGGTTTTAATCACGGAATCGGCAGTGCCGTCAATTACCGTTACATTGTCACTTCCGTAATTTGCGCAGTAGACTTTATTGTTGTGTGGATTATAGACAAACGCATAAGGAGAACTTCCCGCCTGAATGGTTCTAATTATGTCATTGGTTTCGCCGTTAATTATCGTGACGGTATTGTCTGACCGGTTGGCACAATAGACCTTGTTGTTTCTAAAATTATAAGCCAAGGCATAGGGACTGCCTGATAACGCGATGAGTGTAATTACACTGTTTGTTGTCCCATCAATTACGGTAACCGTAGCAGCTTCTGAGTTAGCACAATAGACTTTATTATCGGTTGGATTATAGAGTAAAGCAATTGGATAACTTCCTACTTGAATTGTTGCAATCACCGTATCCGCTGCGCCATCAATCACCCTCACGTTGTCTTCCTCATAATTGGCACAATAAATTTTGTTGTCGGTCAGATTATAGACTAAAGCGGTGGGAGAGATTCCTACAGAGATTGTTGTAATTATGCCGTTAGTTGCCCCGTCAATTACAGTCACATTGTCATCATCATAATTGGCGCAATAAACTTTATTGTTGGTAATATTATAAGTTAAAGCCGTTGGACTTGCCCCGATTCGAACTATTGCAACAACCTGGTTGGTTGAGCCGTCAATCACATCAATATCATCACTGCCATTATTAGCCGAATAGATTTTATTGTTGGTCGAGTTGTAAACCGAGGCACAAGGATACATTCCAGCTCGAATTGTCGTATTTACGGTATCGCCCGCCCCATCAATCACACTGATATCATCGCTATCGTAGTTAGAAGAATAGATTTTGTTGTCAGTTGGATTATAGAGTAGAACCGAAGGTCCAGCCCCAACTGAAATTGTGGTGATGATGGTATCGGCTGCGCCATCAATTACGGTCACATTATCACTTCCGTTATTGGCACAATAGACTTTGTTATTTAGCGGGTTGTAAACCAAAGCATTGGGTGAATTTCCAACCATAATGTTGGTAATTATCGTATCGGACACTCCATCAATTACGGTTACTGTGTAATCATAAAGATTAGCGCAATAGACTTTATTGTTAGTAGAATTCCAACAAAGTGCTCTAATACCACTTCCGGCTGGTATCTTAGCAATCTTCTGATTTGTTACAGCGTCAATAACAATTACGCAATTACCTTGTTCGCCTCCGACATAGATTTTATTGCCCGTCTCATTATAGGCGAAAGCTTGGGGATAACGCATCCCGCTTAAACTATCTGGAACGTAAATGGTCGTTTCCAGCCATTGGGCAGATAAGACAGTGACAAGGGCTAAGTGCAAAATGACAAGTGAAGATAACAACTTAAACTTTTTCATCTCATCCTCCTTTCAATTATGGGGTCTCTCGACGAAAGATTTATCCGGAAAAGTTAACTTTTGTTTATTTTATACTATAATTAATTTTTGTCAAGCATTATTTATTTTGTCAGAGTCGGTCTCTTCTTTTTCAAGAATTAAAACAGGGACTTTTAAGAAACTCTAACGAGACTGATTCAAAAACTTTTATACCGTCTCATCAAAGTCTCGTCAGAATCCCTGTTAATATTAGATTCTAAGTGTGCAGTTGGTTTCTTGACCCAACTAAGAATCGATTGACATTGAACTCAGATTGAGTATTTTATAAATATGATTTCTGCATCCGATATTCGCGATGGCATGACGCTAAAATTTGGCAAAGAACTTTTTAAAGTAATAACCGCCGAATATAAAGCGGGCACCGCCAAAATGGGTAGCTCGGTTCATCTTAAATTACAAAACGTCGTAACCCGAACCATGACTGAAAAAAGACTCCATCCCGAAGAAAAAGTTGAAGTGGTTATTTTAGAAAAACTGACCGCGGAATATTCTTACCAGGATGGCGAAAGTTTTTATTTTCTGCATCCCGAAACCTATGAGCCAATCGAAATTGAGCAGTCGAAAATCGGCAATTTTGATAAGTGCCTGGCTCCTGGCGTAAGCTTGAAGATTGAATTTTATGAGGGTACGCCGGTCTATGTTTTAATTCCGAAAACGGTTGATATAAAAGTCGCTTCTACCGGTACCGGCGTGAAAGGTGAAGCCGATGCCGCTTACAAACCGGCGAGCCTGGAAAATGGTCTTGAAATTATGGTGCCGCAATTCATTAAGAATGGCGATGTTATCCGGCTTGAGGTGGAAACCGGAAAATATTTAGAGCGGGTTAAAGGTTGATTTAACCGCCGATTCTATTTCTTGGTGACTTTAAACAAGTCTTCGTTGGTCTGGGCGTTGCTTAAAAGTTCAATCGCCTTTTGAACCTGGGGGTCGTATTTCAGCCGAGCTTCGTACTCACCTTTGGTTCCCCACAATTTGAGGTAAACTTCCCTTTCAATCTCCTGATTAATAAATTTAGTCGCTGAATCAAACTGGGCGTCGGTGAATTTAACCTCTTTTTGGGTTGCGATGTCCTTAACCGTTTGACGCATATCCGCAGTTGCTTTGAACCCACGTTGAATATCCGGATGCTTTACCACATATTTATTGGCAAAGTCAAAGACGACCGATTTAGTTAATAATTTTGATTCCAAATCACTCAATCGTTCATAAGGCTGATAGATATCCGGGGTAATTGCGGCTCCGTATATTTCCCGTTTTGCTTTACCCAAAGTGTGGAAAAGTTGCTGGGTCAATTGCTTCTTGGCGGTGTCCTTTTTGGTTGGACGATTAATACAACGACCGGATGGCGTGTACCAGTATGCCGAGGTTAGTTTTAAAGCGGCATCTTCGGGCAACGGGTATAAAGTTTGCACCGAACCCTTACCAAAAGTCGTGTCACCCAAAATCAAGCCGCGCTCCCAGTCTTGAATTGCACCCGCCACGATTTCGGTTGCCGAGGCGCTACCCCGGTCAACCAAAACGACTAATGGAAATTGACCATATTTCGGGTCTTGGTTGGAAACATAACCGCGAAAGCTTAGCGGATTACGACCTTTAGTGACAACCACCGTATCGCCTTTCGGAATGAACAATCCAGAAACTTCCACTCCTTCTTGTAATAATCCCCCGGAATTGGAACGTAAATCGAAGATTAATTTCTTAATTCCTTCGATTTCGAATAATGAGTCCAAAGCGACTGACAGCTCGGGTGCGGCGACCCGCGAAAAGTCAGCTAACCGAACATAGCCGATATCGTTAGCAACTTTACCGGTATAGGGTACCGCTTTAATCTTAATTACTTCACGAATGATAACGAAATGTAACGGATCCGAAACCCCTTCGCGGGCAACGTCAATTTCCACCTTGGTTCCGGGCTTACCGCGTAACCGTTTTATTGCGTCATCTAAACCAAAACCTTCGGTTGATTCACTGTCAATCTTAACCATCTTATCGCCGGCGCGCATTCCGACTAGATAAGCCGGGGTGCCTTCGATCGGAGAAATAACGGTAAGGATGTTATCGCGCAATCCGATTTGGATACCGATACCCCCGAATTCCGCTTCGGTCTTTATTTTTAAATCTTTAAATTCATCCACATCCATATACTGGGTATAAGGGTCTAAGGAACCGAGCATCCCATCGATTGCCGATTGGATTAAATCTTTGGTATCAACGTCTTTCACGTAATTCTGCTGCACGATATTTAAAATGGTGTTGAAAGCATGCAGTGCTTCAAAAATATTGGTCCGCTGTGCCCACAGTTTCGCCCCAAAGAAACCGCCAACAGTTATCACGACCAATAACGATGATATTATGGCAATTTTTTTCCTTTTCAGTTTCATGTTATTCCATTCCTTTCTTATTTTCTTTAAAAATTTTGGCAACTGATTGATTTCCTTATTGAAAAATCCATCTTATATTATACCTTTTTTTTCTAAAAAATCCATACTAACTTTATAAATTTCTTCCTCCAATTTTTCGATGGGTTTAGTCCCATCAAAAATTTTAATTCGTTTCGGTGCTTTTTTCGCCAGTTGGAGATAGCCTTCGCGCACCTTTTCGTGAAATTTTACTGCTTCTTGTTCCAGCCGGTCCAGGGTCTTTTCCCGGGTTCGAGCTAATCCGACCTCGACTGGAACATCGATTAAAATCACCAGGTCGGGTTTCAAGCCAGCGGTCGCAAACTTATTAAGCCGGGAAACTATTTTAAAGCTCAAATCCCGTGCCTTGCCCTGATAAGCCAATGATGAGTCAGAGTAACGGTCGCTGATTATTACGGTGCCCTTATGAATTTCCGGAAAAATCTTCTCGTAGGTGTGTTGACACCGATTTGCCAGATAAAGCAAGAGTTCGGTCTTGGCGTGCATCTTTTTATTTTGGGGGTTTAAGAGTACCTTTCGGATTTGTTCACCAATTTCGGTGCCACCTGGCTCACGGCTAAAAATACAGGGAATCGGCTTTGCTTTGAGTGAATTATAAAGTAGCTCAGCTTGAGTTGATTTACCGGAACCTTCGATGCCTTCGAAGGCGATAAGAATGCCACGCACTACCGATTAAATCCCAATTGCCAACTGCCAAATTCCAAATAAATCCCGACTATTTTCGCTTGGCGTTTCCGTATTTTTTAATGAACGCTTCGGTTTTCTCACGGGCAATATAGTCCGGGAATTGAACCGGCGGTGTCTTCATAAAGTAGCTCGAAGGCTCAATTATGCTGCCGCTCAACTTATTTTCCAATGCCAATTTGGCGCATCTTATCGCATCAATCACCACACCGGCGGAATTGGGTGAATCCCAAACTTCGAGTTTAAGTTCGATATTCAACGGGACATCACCAAAGGTCTGCCCCTCCATTCTCATGTGCGCCCATTTCCGGTCCTTCAGCCATGCCACATAATCCGATGGTCCGATATAGATATTATCTTTTCCCATATCGTATTTCAAAAGGGAAGTGACCGCACCGGTTTTGGAAATCTTTTTGGAAGCGAGTCGGGAGCGTTCCAGCATATTCAAGAAGTCGGTATTACCACCGACATTAAGCTGGGATGTACGTAATAGTTTAACGCCCCGGTCATTAAAAAGTGTGACCAGGATTCGGTGTAGAATTGTCGCGCCGACTTGCGATTTAATGTCATCACCAATGACCGGTAGACCGACATCTTTAAATCGTTTGTGCCAATACTTTTGGGAAGCGATAAACACCGGTATGCAGTTAACTAACGCGCATTTCGCTTCTAAGATTTGTTCAACGTACCATTTCGTCGCTTCTTCACTGCCGACCGGCAAGAAATTTATCACAACATCGGTTTTCGTCGCTTTCAAGGCGCCAACAATATCGGCGGTCGGTCCAGGCGCTTTTTCAATTATCTGGGAGAGGTAATAGCCCAATCCGTCATGAGTCATACCACGCAGAACCTTAATATTAGTCTTAGGAACTTCACAGAATTTATAAGTGTTATTGGGATAAGTGTAAATCGCCTGGGCTAAGTCTTTACCGACTTTTCGTTTATCGATATCAATCGCACAGGTAAATTCGATATCATTGATATAGTAGCCGCCCAAAATCGTATGCATGATACCCGGGATAAATTCCCCGGGTTTGGCATTTTTATAATAATGCACGCCTTGGACTAAACTTGAAGCACAATTACCGACCCCAATTATCGCAACTCTTACTTTACCCATTACTCCTCCAGGTTCAAATTATTTAGCATTCTTTTATTAGAGAATACCGGACAAGGTTTCTCAATTTGCTTAAAATCATTAATCGTAAGTTCCAAACCAAATATCTTTGGAGTCATTCCAAATTTACAATAGATAAAATAATCCTAAAGTCAAGAGATTCGCAATGGTCTAGTTTTGAGGAAAAAAGCGTTTGACCGATGACCAAACGAACTTTGTTTTATTACACCACGGTTAGCTTTTTTTATCAATGTAATCAGCCGCTTTTCAAACTTGCGCGATGTCTTTAGACATCTTCAAAATGCAAAAATGGATTAAATTCTTTTGCTTCGGCAAAAGTCCCCGGCTCACCATGTCCGGGGTAAATCGTCATCTTATCGGTAAGAACTTCCTTCAACCGGCGCAAAGATCCGAGCATTTCCCGTTCCGAACCATCGGGAAAATCGGTTCTACCGATTGAATCAATAAAAAGTGTGTCACCGGTAAAAGCATATTCCTTAGTAACCAGGCAAATACTACCTCTGGTATGTCCCGGGGTAAGTATCACTTCGAGCTTATCTTCTCCTACTTCAACGATATCGCCATCATGCAAAAGCTCATTCGGTGGACACAAATCGACTGGTTCGCCGAGAAAAAGTGCCAGATTTTTTGATGGCTGGGTAAGAATTTCGGCGTCATTGTGATGGATCAAAATCTTAGCTTGGGTCAACCCCTTCATCCTGACATTAGCGCTCATATGGTCAATATGACCATGGGTGTTAATGATATATTTTGTCGTGCCTTTTAATTCTTTCAGTTTATTATAAATACGCTCTGGTTCAAAGCCCGGGTCAATTATGGCAATTTCATTGCCCGAATGCAGAAGATAGCAATTCGTCGCCATCTCCCCTACTACAATTCTAATAATGTTACTCAGCGGGTTACTTTTCCTTCTACAATATTCCAGCCCTCAAGTTCTAAAAGTCTTTTTTTCCATTGCAGTCCCCAGCCAAATCCACCCAAGCCACCGTCACTTTTAATCACGCGGTGACAAGGAACGACAATCGGCATTGGATTTTTGCCTAACGCTTGACCAACCGACCGTGCACCTTGTTTCAGTCCCAAGATTTTAGCGATTTCGCCGTAACTTCGGACTTCACCATAAGGTATTCGCTGTGTTTCTTCCAGAACCCTTCGGGTGAAATTCGGAATATTTTGCCAATCAATTTTTACTCGGAAGTTAATTCTTCGCTTTAAAAAGTATTTTCTCATTTGCCCCAAAAGTTTTATCCTTTCCGCGGTCATCAATTTTGCCAAATCTTTTTGCTTTTCGGGGTTAAAGCTAATCGCCCGCAAGCCGTTCTTGCCAATGTCGAGGTTAAGGTAGCCTGGGGGAAAATTCAAAAATTGCATTTAGACTTATATTTTATCGGCAAATCGTTAAAAGTCAAGATTATTGATTTAACTAATAGTTATAACTATATTGCGGTTACCGCAAAGTTAGGTTTTGTCTTATTTCTTAGTATTTATCGGGAAGTCAGAAAACAAAGTCAATCATATTTAACCAAATATTTATTATTTTATCGGCTCATAAACTTTTCTGCCCCCTTCCCAACTATCACGCCATTCGACTTTGTTTATGTTGATTTTCAATAAGCAATACTCATCAGACTCCGGACCTTTAGGAAAGTATTCCAACAAATTGAAATTTGCCAGATTCCAGACCCTTTTCTTTATATCTAAATCCGAAATTATCTTTGCCTCACCATTAACAATTGCCGCTTTGTCACCACTTGGTAGTTCAACAAACGCCAGACAACACTTCGGATTTTGCTGGATTTGTTTGACTTTTCTTGATGTGCTGAAAGTAGTTACCCAGATTGACATATTATCCTCTACAATGGGCGAGACTGGTCGAACTTGCGGCTGGTTACCATCAGTGGTGGCAAAATAGGTATGAAGTGAATTTGCCTTCATTATTGATATTATTTTTTGTATTTCGGATGGAATCATATTAGGACCTCCTTAAACTAACTATCTTTTAACCGTAAATAATAAACATAATCTATGGTATGCATAAGTTCTTATCGGGGTTTAACCCAAATAAGAAGTCTTAGCGACTGCCCAAATTTTAATTATTTGAACCGATAAGTCAATACCTTTTAAATTGTACACCAAAAATAAAAAAGGGGACAGTGCATCACTGTCCCCACTTTTTGGAATATCCTTAAATTGTTAACGCAAGAGCATAACCTTTTGCGTTATTGAATGGTCGGGTGTTTCAATCCTCAAAACATAGACTCCCGAAGGCAGATTGTCTGGTGTCCAGGTAGTATTACCTTTGGTTGTGGTCAATTCTTGATTAAGAATCGTCGCAATTTGACGACCGGTTACATCATAAGCAGAAATATTTATTTTCCCGGTTTGAGGCAAATCGTAAGAAATTCTTACCGAGCGGGCAAAAGGATTAGGGTAAATTGAGATTCCAGCCAGATTTATTTCTGGAGTTTTACTTTCATCTTCAGCAATGCCATAGTAATTATCAAACCAGCTTTGCGAACTATCGCAATTGGTTAAGAAATCGGCTTCGCTTGAACCGCCAAGGATAGCAAAAACCACGATTTGTTCGGCACCAGGCTCAAGGTTGAAAGAACCGGCGGAAACTACGATTGACCAGTCATAATTGCGATTACTCGAACTTTGCGAAATCTGTCCATTGAGCAATTGATACTTAGTCTGTTCAGTCATTTGAGTTGTCGGATAAACATAAAGGTCATGGTCAACTACGGTCAAATTTGCACTCGATGTCGGGGATAATAACTTGATACCGACCGTTGGATTCTGGGATGAGGCGTTTCGCATATAGGCAGCGCGCCGTCCTGAATTGGTGCCGGCAACATCATCATCCGAAGCGGTCGGAATATCAAAGTCGCAAATTATTCCTGAATAAAGACCGTTTAATGCATTCCCGCCCGTATTTACGAATCGGTAAACCAGTGTCACGAAATCGTCATAACCGCCACTCGAATTAGCAAAACTTTTTTGATATACTTTGAGTCCCTTTGGCGAGGAATGCCCGGCATCATTGAAAGACCCTTGTATCTGCTCGTCACCATTAAATGGCGGAGTAGTAAATCTCAAACTATCAACCACCCGCCAATCATTGTTAATACTACTGGCTGGAACTCCATAGAAGTGGTCAACGATATAGGAACTTGAATTTCCTGCCATCATGCCACCAAAGTATAACTGACTAATCGAACCTTTGGGATAACTAAAACCCGAACCCAATTTTGAAGCGGGCGTATCGAATCCAAGCGATCCAAGACAAGTGACCGACAGTTTACAGTAGCCGGTATCGTGGTCAGCCACCAGCAACCCGGGTTGTGGGAGTTGACCAACCATCGTTGTAAACCCAGGCGCCCAGATACCCTGGTCAGCCACAACATTTACCGTAAAGTCAACATTGGTTCCGGGTGGAGTTGAAGATGATGCGGCAAGGCGGTAAACATCGCCTCTTGCTGTGTCATTTTGCACAATTGCGCCGTAGTTTGAAGTCGAATCAATCAAAGTAATATAAGAATTACCGGTACGCAGTGTCCCAGTAACATTGGTGGCATCTAACGTCCCCATATTTCTTAAAGTCACGATTAGATTCACGGTTTCACCCGGATCGATTCGAAGGTTCGGATTCGATTGCCCTGTATCATCGATCGATAGACTATGAAAAGTAATGTAGGGTTGGGCTGAGCCAGTAATGACCGCGATTGTTTTTTCGACCGGATAACGATTTTTGCCAGTTGCGGTAAGAGACATCGTTCCCGGCGTTATCGCATTAATCGTTAAACTAACCTGACCCGAACCATTAGTCCATCCTTTGGCAAAGACTTCACCCGATTTATAGGCACAGACCAATACATTGGCGGTCGGCGAGCCATTGGTGGTTACCGTAACTTGCAGGTTACGTGCACCGGTTGCCACCGTATCCGGATTGGTAACCGTCATCGTCTGCGGCACATCCGACCACATCGGCATCTCGGGGTCACCGAATAGGTTTAGTTCAAACAGACACCACTCCCAGATACTCTGAGTTTGTGCCTGATAGGCATAATAATCTTTGGAACGAGCAAAGGAAACCCCAAGTTCAATCGAATCAAAACTAAAGAACATATCATAAAAACGAATATCGAGTTGTTCGGATGGACCAAGTGACGGTGGAGTTCCCCAACCTTCGCGCGAATTCATCATTGCGGCTACCGTACCACCATTGGCATTATTCATACAGGCTTCGGCTAAACAATCCGATGCTTCAAAATTGCCCGAAATACAGGCAATCGAATTCATTATCAACAATTTATCACTATTAGATTGAGCTGAAGCAACGGTGGTGTTGTATATAGCTTGACCGTACTCAGTATAAAAACCGTAATCGTCACCGTGTGCTCCGACATGACAGAACGCGTAACCATTATTTATTGCATTATACATTGGCTGAGTATTAGATGGGTCAATGATTGAATCATCCTGCCAACCACTCGGTGTAATCGAGGCGATAATCCGATTCGCAACGCGCCCATGATAACCCGAAGACGACCAGAGCATAACCGAGGGGAACAGCGCTTTCTTAAGATAAGAAGTATTCGGATTTTTCTCATAGGTGTTAATCTTATTGATGAAGGTTGTAACCTGACTAGCGTTATCAATCGAGGCTCGACCGACATAGACATCAGAGAAAACATCCATTGTATCAGTTCCTAATTCGCCAAAGATATTATCATGATCCGAATCCCACGACCACTGCAAATCACTATAATAAAGGTCACTCGGAATATTGCCGATGCTCCCGCCGACGTCTACTCTTACCCGGCGACCCGGAACAATACCATTATCACCAGCCAGTAATACGTATTTTATTCCGTGATTAGTAAAATAGTCGATAATGAAGTTTCTAATTTTTTCCTGGGTGTCGCGTCCGGTGTAATTAGCGGTAATCCAGTCCACCGATTTTATTTCGGTTTTGAATCCTTTTTTCGTGCGCCAATCGGCTAATGGTTGGAAGTTAGATACAAAGGAATTACCGGTAATGATAACGTAATCGAGGTCATTTGGGTCAAGAGCTCGCAACGATGGTGAAAAGTTTTCAACATCTTCTGGATTTATCACCAAAGCTCTGACATCTCTACTAAATAATTCCTTTTGACTCGTAGTAATTTGCAGTTCCGTCATTTTCGCTTCTTCATAAGTTATCTTTAAAACCATCTGGGTATAGATAATAAGTTTGCCGATTGCCGGAACATATTGAAGAGGATAGACGGCAAAACCACAAATTCGATACCCGCTCTTGGTGCCGGTGTAATTGAAATCGGTCAGCTGACCAGGGTAGGGATTAGATGATTGGTAAACATTTTCATCCGGCGCCACTAATTTTATTGGTTCATCCGATGACACTGGTCGCGGCATTTGAACCGGATGGATTTTATATTGTCCGGGAAGTTCGATTTTCTTAGCTGAGACAACCTCAATTTTCGTAACCGTAGCCGTAGGCAGGACTAAAATATTAAATACCGCTTCTGGTAAAAGTGGTTTGCCGACTTCGGAAATTGAACCGTAATTAGCCAACTGTGGTACATCAAACCCGTTTGCCTGATACATGAAAAGTTGGTCTTGGGAAAAGGTTAGGGTTTTATTGATGATCTCAGCATACAGAATAAACGGAATCAATAGTAGATATATTAGGTTCTTTTTCACTTTACCTCCATTTTTTATTAAAAGAAGAATTTTATTTCACGCTGTGGGTTTTCTTGCAGATTAGCCGCGTGAACGACGTTTCGTCGAGTTGATGTACCAAAATCGCCCCGAATTGTACCTTTTTTTGCTTTCTTCGGGTCGGTGGCACCAACTAACTCTCTTAGCCGTTTTTGTCCATTCTTTCTCACTAAAAGCAAAGCCAATACCGGTCCCTCAATGATAAAATCAATTAATGGTAAAAAGAAATCTTTGCTCTTGTGAATTGCATAGAACCTAGCCGCTTGATTACGAGAAAGTCTGGTATAATTCATACCAATAATTTTAAAACCATCTTTTTCGACTCTTTTTATAATTTCACCAACGAGTTTTCTTTTTACCCCGTCCGGTTTTATCACTAAAAGGGTTTGCTCTGTCTTTATAATATATTATATCAATTTATACCATTTTAGTCAATTAACTTGAATTAAAGGATACGAATTTAATAAAGAAGAATGAATTCCTATTGACATAGCCAAGTAATTTAATAAAATGCTGTCAATGAGATTAGTAAATAAGTGCTCAAAAGCACAGAAAAATACGAACACATTGTCACCTGGCACTTGGAGAATTTGGATTTTCTCCAACGGGGTGACAGGTAAAAAATGCACGGCATTTTCTACCGCAAGACCCGAATCGGGTATTGAAGGAGGCTTGGAGAAAATAATTCAATGAGTATATTCGATAAATGTATTCAATATTATCCAATTGTCGAGCGAGCCAAAAGAACTGGTTTTTATCCTTATTTCCGAGCGATCGATTCTGAGCCAGACCGCAGAGTAGTAATTAAAGGTAAAGAACTGATAATGCTTGGCTCGAATAATTATCTGGGCTTAACCACGCACCCGAAATTAAAGAAAGCAGCGATTGATGCGATTAAGAAGTATGGCACTGGTTGCACCGGTTCCCGCTTCTTAAATGGCACCCTTGATTTGCACGAAGAACTTGAAGCTAAACTGGCGGAATTTTTTGGTAAAGGAGACTGCATCGTATTCTCAACTGGTTATCAGACAAATTTAGGCACCGTTTCCGCTATCGCCCGCAAGGGAGACGTATTAATCACTGATAAGTTCGACCACGCCTCAATTGTTGATGGTTGTCGGCTTTCTTTCGGTTCGGTAAAAAGATTTTTCCACAATAATATGAAAGACTTAGAAAAAGTACTGGCGGGAATAAAAAAAGAGACCGGTAAATTAATTGTCGTTGACGGCGTATTCAGCATGGAAGGTGACATTGCTGATTTACCTGGCATCGTTAAATTAGCTAAACAATATAGCGCTCAAATAATGGTTGACGATGCCCATGCAATAGGGGTCTTAGGTGAAAGAGGTGCCGGAACTGCCGAGCATTTTAGTTTGGAACAATCGGTTGATTTAATCATGGGGACTTTTTCAAAGTCCTTTGCGACAATCGGTGGTTTTGTGGTGGGCGAGAAGAAAGTGATTACTTTTATTCGGCATCAAGCTCGCGCTTTAATCTTTTCGGCAAGTATCCCACCGCCAGCAGCCGCAACCGTTTTAGCCGCTTTAGAAATAATCAAAAATGAACCGGAACGGAGAAAGAAACTCTGGCATAATACCCATAAAATGCTGAAGGAACTAAAGGGGCTTAGCTTTGATATCGGTTCCAGCGAAACACCGATTATTCCTTTGCTGATCGGTGATGACACAAAAACTATTAATTTCTGGCATGAGCTCTATGAGGCGGGACTTTTTACCAACCCAATCATCCCGCCGGCGGTACCACCCGGTCGGTCTTTAATCCGAACCAGTTACATGGCGACTCACACCGATGAGGATTTGGACGAAGCCCTTGATATTTTCAAAAAAGTCGGTAAAAAATTGGGCTTGATTTAAAAATTTAAACTCACCTTTATAGTTTTAGATAAAAAATACAGGCGAGCTCAAATTGACGCTCGCCTGTTAAATTTAGCTTATGAGTTTATCTTAAAACCGATACTTTGGTCCGTGCTGAGCCGTTCTCCGTAACAATTTCGTAGAGGTAGATACCGTTTGCAACCGAATGACCTGCATCATCTCGTAAGTTCCAGTTGAAACTGTTGATACCAGCCGGCAAATTACCATCGAATATGGTTTTGACCAATTTACCCGAACAAGAATATATGTGGGAAACCACACGTTCTGATTTCGTCAAACTAAATTTAATGCTTGTTACAGTTTTAGCGGGATTCGGCGCTATACTGAAGTTCTCAATCGGCTTAAATTCTTTTGTATTTTCCGAAATACCAGTCAACGAGCCTTCAATCCAAGAACGTATTGTTGATTCATTGAATCCTTCCATCTCACCGACCACTACGCCTGCGGTATCAATCACATAATTGAGCGGAACATAACCACCAATCTGATATGCATTCCAAGCTGCAGAACCACGGTCCTCGAAGTGGGGATAAGTGTACTGACGCGCATAGTACTTGATTGTGTTTATGTTGTCGAAAGACCAAAGCGTTTTGGCAACAAAATTACGAGCTTTGTAATCATCGTACATTGCCTGTACCCGCGGTAACTCCGCGAGACAGGTTGCTCAGCCCGACCAACAGAAGAAGACATGGATTACGTTTCCATGACTTTCAGATATGAGGCTATGAGCAACTCCTGATGTATCATAAACCGTAACGTTAGGTGCCAAAGTTCCTACGGGGGGGTATGCCATAAGCACGGTTGGTATCAGTGCTATGGCGCATAGTGCTAGCACTTTTTTCATAACAATCGCCTCCTTTTTGTGCATTTTACAGTTAACCGTATAAACAAATTTTATACCAAAATTAGATTTGTGTCAACAAGTATTTGCAAGTAATTTGATTTAGCAAAACTAATGCAAAACTAAAATCTTCTTTACAGCGTCTTGATATTTACTTATAAGAAAATATACGCCAGACGCCAGATTTCTTATATCATTTTTACCAGGCGCCAAATCGGCTACTTTTTTACCAAGGATATTTAATAAATAACCTTGGAAAATTCCATTCAAAACTAAACTATTGTTAAAGATCGATTGCTTATTTAATTTTCGCTGTACTTCTGTCTCGTCTATGCCTGAAACGTCCTGAATCACCGTGACTGTTGAATTGTATAAATCAGCCACATATATCTGGTTTCCGACTGTATCACAGCTTAAAGCCGCAGGTCCATAACCAACTCGTATTGTTCTGACCACCGTGTTGGTGGCACAATCAATCACCGTAACATCGTCACTATTGGAATTGACACAATAAAGGCGGTTACTAAGCGGGTTGTACTTAAGTGCCACTGGACCATTACCAACTGAAATAGTAGTAACTATTTGGTTGGTTGTTCCATCAATCACACTCAGATTGTTATCCATATTATTAGCACAATAAATAAAATTATTGCGTGGAACATAGCATAATGTCCAAGGCGAAATACCCACTGCTATCGTTGTAATAACGCTGTCGGTGAGGACATCAATCACTGATACTGTACTATTGCCATTATTTGCACAATAAACATGTTGGTTTAGATAATTGTAGCAAAGCGCAAATGGACGGTTGCTGACCGATAAAGTTTTAACAACGTTGTGAGTATTACCGTCTATTACACTAACGCTATTACTATTGGTATTGGCGCAATAAATTTTGTTATTTTGTCGGCTGTCACAAAAAGCACGCGGACCTGACCCAACCGTAACAGTCCCTATAACACTATCGTTTAAGCCATCAACCACGGACACACTACTATTACCATTATTTGCACAATAAATATTATCGTCTACCGGGTTACTGATTAAGGAAATGGGCTGTACACCGACATCAATGGATGTAAGCAGATTATTTGTTAAACCGTCAATTACCGTAATATTGCCGCTAAATTGATTAACCACATAAATTTTATTAACCGCCTCTTTATAGCAGATTGCTCCAGCGTAGTCCCCAGTCCGCACATTTGTGATGACATGGTTTGTTATTGCGTCGATTATTGATGCGCTACCGCTCCACTGATTCGCTGAATAAATTTTTCGGTTCAAAGGGTTATAGCAGAGCGCTATGGGCCAACCGCCGACGGTAACTGTCTCGATTACTGTTCCAGACGTCTCATCAATCGCGGTAACTTCACAGCTTCGCCAGCAAACACAATAAACCTGATTATTAGCCGGGTTGTAACAAATCGCCCATGGATAATTACCTGTAGGTGAGGTTGCAACCACACTGTCCGAAACACAATCAATCATGCTAACCGAATTTGAGTTCTGATTGGCGCAAAAAATCTTATTACTAACCGGGCTATAACAAAGTGCAGTTGGTCTATCGCCAACTTGAATTGTTTTAATAACACTATCACCGCTTCCGTCAATCACGGTCAAATCATTCGTATTGGCGTTGGCACAATAAACTTTATTTGTGCTTGGACTACATACCAGTGCTCGCGGCATTTCGCCAATCGGCACCGTAGCGAGCACTTGATTGGTCGAACCGTCAATAATGGTAACAGTATTATCTAAAGCATTAGCACAATACACCTTGTTACTGGTTGGATTGTAACAAACAATACGCGGGAATGTCCCGGTCGGGACCACAGCAATTACCGAATCAGAAGAACAATCAAAAACACTCACATTATTAGTCTGTTCATTGGCGCAATACACTCGATTTAGTAACGGATTATAACACACGGCGCAAGGTCGTTCTCCCACACTCACCTGTCGCACTACCGAATTACTGACTCCATCAATAACCGTAACGATATTGCCAGTATAATTTGCCGCATAGATTTTATTACTGACTGAGTTGTAGCATAGGGCATAGTGCGACCAACCAACCGACACTGCTGCCACGACCTGATTAGTGGCACAGTCGATTACAGTTAAGGTGTTGTCGTAGTAATTGGCGCTATAGACTTTGTTATTGATTGAATTGTAGCACACATCGATAGCGAAATAGCCAGTCGGTATCTTCGCTATCTTCTGGTTTGTGCTACCATCAATTGCGATGGTACATTCACCTTCTTGTCCGCCCACGTAAATGGTATTGCTGACTGGACTACAAGTAATACACCTAAGACTTTGTAATCCACCCAATGAATCAGGAAGGAATATTGTTGTTTCTTGAGCAAATACCGAAGCATTCGCTATCAAAATAAAAATTAGTTTTGAGGCTATTTTAATCATTGACTTAACTTAGGTTAGAAGATACCGCAAACTGTAGTTTTTGTAAACATAAAAATTAATGGTTAATTATAAAACCTTTTAATCGTTTGGCAAATATACTCTATTTTATCTGAACTTAACCCTGGATAAATTGGTAATGCTAAGGCTTGTTTAGCGCATTTTTCGGCTACTGGCAAATCGCCTTGTTTATAACCGAGTTCCTTGTAGCATTCTTGTAAATGATGCGGTACTGGATAATAAATTTTAGTCTCGATTCCGTTTTTAGAAAGATATTCTTTTAAGGCATTGCGATTTTTCGTTCTTACCACGTATTGATGAAATACTGATTTATTCTTATCCAAAATCTTCGGAATAGTTACTGTCTCATTAAGGCGCTTAGAATAAAGTTCCCAAATTTTCCGCCGTTCTTTATTCCACTTCGCAACCCAGCGCATTTTTACTATAAGTAATGCTGCCTGGATTTCATCGAGCCGGCTGTTAATCCCAATTTCAGTGTGATAATTCTCTTGATACTGTCCATGAGCTATTAAAAGTTTTAACTTTGTCACTAATTTCTCATCCGCAGTTACAATCATTCCTGCATCACCTAAGGCACCGAGATTTTTCGTTGGGTAAAATGAAAAGATGCCGGCTTTACCAAAACTACCTGCCTTTTTCCACTTACCATTAATTAATTGTGAACTGCCAAAACTCTGTGCCGCATCTTCGACAATCCATAAGTTATATTCCTTACCAATTTCAACGATCGGCTTCATATCCGCGCATTGCCCAAAAAGGTGAACCGGAACGATTGCTTTTACTTTTGCCTTGGTCTGTTTATTAATTGGGTATTTAGATTTTGCCGTAAAATGGCACCGTGTTTCAAGGAATTTTAGAATCTCGATAGGATTGATATTAAAAGTTACTTCGTTTATATCAGCAAATACTGGAACTGCACCGGTAAGACTTATCGCCTCGGCGGTGGCGAAGAAAGTGTAAGGTGTCGTGATAACTTCGTCGCCTGGTCCGATGCCAAGTCCACGTAAGATAAGGTATAAAGCATCGGTTCCTGAAGCTACACCGATGGCACAATCGGTTCCGCAATATTCAGCAACTTTTTGTTCAAATTCCTGAACTTTTGAACCGAGAATAAACTTTCCTTTATTAATAACCTTTTCAATCGTTGTTTTAAGTTCTTGCTTTATTAGATTATGCTGCCAACTTAAGTCAACAAAAGGGACAATTTTTGATTTTTGGTCTTTAATCTTTGATTTGCTTTTTGAACCAATCGACGGTTAATTCAAGACCCGGCTTTAATGCTACTTTTGGTTCCCAGTCCAGCAGGCGTTTTGCTTTACTGATGTCTGGTTTTCGCTTCTTCGGGTCGTCTTGCGGCAACGGCACAAACTCGAATTTGCTTTTCGCTTTAGTTAATTCTAAAACCAAGTTGGCAAATTCCAATATCGTAAATTCTACGGGATTTCCTAAGTTTACCGGTTCGGAAACATTAGAATTAAGTAATTTCGAGATTCCCGCAATCATATCATCGATATAGCAAAAACTCCGGGTTTGCTTACCGTCGCCGTAAATCGTCAATGCCTCACCCCGCAACGCTTGGGGAATCAGATTCGGAACCACTCGACCATCGTCAATCCGCATCCTCGGACCATAAGTATTGAAGATTCGAGCGATCCTTACTGATAGACCATATTCTCGATGATAAGCCATGGTCAACGCTTCGGCAAATCTTTTTGATTCGTCATAGACCGACCGCGGTCCAACCGGATTGACATTGCCCCAATAATCTTCGGTTTGTGGGTGAACCAATGGATCGCCATAGACCTCCGAAGTCGAAGCTAAAAGAAATATTGCTTTCTCCCTTTTGGCTAATTCTAATAAATGATAAGTGCCAAATGCACCGGTGCGCATAATCTGAATTGGGTATTTCGAAAAATCCTTGGGGCTCGCTGGTGAGGCAAAATGTAGAATTGCGTCAAGCTGACCGGTAATTTCAAATGATTTACTTATGTCGGCTTTTATTAAATGAAATCCCGGTTTAGCTAATAACTGAATTATATTCTCTTGTCTTCCGGTAATAAAATTATCAATACACAAAACTTCATTTTTCTGTTCAATATAATAATCGCAAAGATGGGAACCGATGAACCCAGCCCCCCCGCTAATTAAAACTCTCAACACTACTCCTTTTGTCTTTGCAGAATACGAAACCACGAATAAACACTAATGGACACAAATGAACTATCTCTTTGATTAATTCGAGTTTATTCGTGTTCATTCGTGGCAAATTCTCTCTTACGGGGTCAACGTCCTACTCCCCGGTAGATAAACCCCATTTCCGACATTTTCTTGGGGTCAAAGACATTCCTGCCGTCAACCACAATTGGTAACTTCAATAAAGATTTTATCTTTGCCAAATCCAGTTGCCGGAATTCATCCCATTCGGTTAAAATTGCCAGGCATTCACTATTCTCGGCTACTTCGTAAGGTGAATTACAGTAAGTGATATCCGGCATAATTTCTTTAGCTCGTTCCATTGCCTGGGGGTCATAAGCCTTTATTGAAGCCCCTTCTTTTTTCAAGTAACCGATTATATCAATCGAAGGCGCAAACCGCATATCATCGGTATTGGGTTTGAACGCTAACCCCAAGATACCAATCTGCTTTTCCCGTAAATTCCATAGCAAGCCTTCAATCTTTTTAACAAACCGTAATTTCTGCTCTTCATTAATATTTTGCACCTCTTTCAAAAGATTGAAATCGTAACCCAATTCCCGGGCAATTCGGATGAATGCCATTAAATCTTTAGGAAAACAGAATCCGCCGTAGCCAATACCGGCATTAAGAAAATCCGGTCCAATCCTTTTATCCAGCCCCATCCCTTCGGTTACTTTCTTAATATCCGCCCCGGATTTTTCGCAGATTATCGAAAGGGCATTGGTAAAAGAAATCTTCATCGAGAGGAATGCGTTGGAAGCGTGTTTAATCAATTCCGCACTCTCAATATCGGTAAAAAGAATTTTTGCCTTGAGCGGGGCATAAATCTCGCGCATCAGTTCTTCGGCTTTTTTGGTTTCTACTCCGACTACTATCCGGTCTGGTTTCAAAAAATCGTCAACCGCTGAGCCTTCGCGTAAAAATTCCGGATTCGAAGCAACATCGAAAGGAATCTTGCGCGGATTATATCGTTCAATGGTAGTTTTGACCCATTTGCCGGTTTGCACTGGAACTGTGCTCTTCTCGACAATTAACCGGTAATCCGGCATATTCGCCCCAATTTCGCGTGCCACATTTTCCACGTATGAAAGGTCGGGTTCGCCCGCCTCCTTAGGCGGGGTACCGACTGCGATAAATAGCACTTTCGAATTCTTTACCGCATCCGCAATCTCGCTCGAGAAACTGAGCCGTTTCTGTTTCACATTATTGAGAACTAACTCTGGTAATTTCGGTTCGTAAATTGGGATTTTACCCTGGTTCAGGACTTTGATTTTTTCTTTATCATTATCAACGCAGATAACCTTGTGACCAATTTCAGCAAAACAGGCACCGGTGGTCAAACCGACATAGCCGGTGCCAATCATTCCAATTTCCATGGCTCAGTATAAGATGGATTTTAACATTGTCAAGAAGCCACGTGTATTTGCTATGGTTAAAAGTTCCTCTCTGTGTTTTTAGTGGTTCTTTCAATCTTGTGATAATCTGTGAAATCGTCCGACGCCAAAGTGCTTTGGACGACGGCGTCTTGTGGTTTGTTCTTCTCTGATATCTCTGTGGTCTCTGCGGTTGATATTCTTTTTCTGTGTTCACCTCCTTTTAGTCGGTGGACGCTTCGCGTAGTATCTGTGTTTACCTGTGGTTAATCCTTCTTTGTTTTCTATGTCTTCTGTGGTTATATTCTCTGCTATCTCCGTTATCTCTGCGGTTAAGTTTTTATCTGTGTCCATCTGTGTCAATCTTTGGTTAAAATGGTTTTTTCTGTGTTCTCTGCTATCTCTGTGTCCTCAGTGGTTAATTCTTTTCTTTCTTTTTCATGGATTCGGTTGGTATTTTTGTGCCAGATAAAGGTTAGTTATAACTAACCTTTTAATCGAGCCAAAATTTCTTCTAAGTCGAGCATCGTTATACGCTTACCGTAATTTCTGGCTTGGGAGGGGGTATCACCTAGGGGGTGACCCCCTAAGTGGCTTGGGGAGTCGCCTCGGAGGTCACTTCGGGGGTCGCTTCCTAAGTTGGTTAGGAGGTTGGTTCGGGAGCGGGTTGGGGGACGGCTTCGGGGACTACTTGGGAAGCGGCTTCGGGAGTTGGCTGGGGAGTGGGTTCGGGGGTAGACTCGGGGGTAGCCCCCTAAGTAACCTGGGGGGTCGGTTCGGGGGCTGGTCCCCCAAAAATCCGAAATCTTAATTTCGAATTCCGAAGCAATTTCTAAATCCAAAAACCACGAGATTATCACGAGAATTTGTATCTGTGTTTATTTGTGTTAACCTGTGGTTAACACTTTTTGGTTGTTTTTTCAGTGTCTTCTGTGTCTTCAGTGGCTTCTTCTTAGGGAGTAGTGAGCAGGGAGGAGGGAGTGAGATTATTTTAATAACGACGAAATTAAACCGTTCATCATTTTGCTAATCTCATCAAGGTTTTCTTGTAGGTTCTTAAATTCCTGAGGCTTCAAATAATTGAGTCGATATGAGATTTCAAGTTGGGTATCAAGTTCGCTTATCGAACCACGAGCTGTATAGAGAAATTGTAAATACTCTTTTCGGCTTCTCCTTGCCGCTCCTTCAGCGATGTTACTTGGTATCGAAATTGACGCTCGCTGCATTTGAGAAATGATACCATACCGTTCTTCAACCGGGAACGACTTTAACGTCTTATATAGTTCTAATACAAATTCAACTGACTTTTGCCATAAAATTAGTTTTCTATGCGGTTTTTCTGCCATTTTTCACCTCCTCTCTTCAAACTGCTCCCTCCTCTCTCCTCCCTGCTCTCTTATATTGTAATTCCCAGGTCTTTCAGTTTCCGATACAGGTTCGGTCTTTCAATACCAAGCACATCAGCCGTCTTTGCCTTATTCCAATCATTTTCGGCTAAAATCTTCAAAATAAATTCCTTCTGAAACTCCTCGGTTGCATCTTTAAGAGTATGCTGGCTCATTTCTTTTTTGCTTTCGGTCATCGGCAATAAATCCTTTGGTTTTATTTCATCCGATTTAACCAGTATCAATGCCCGAGCAATCAAATTCTCTAACTCTCGGATATTACCTTTCCAGGGTTGGTTTTTTAAGAAATCAATCGCTTCTGGTGTCAAATTCTTTTTCGGCACTCCATTTTCTTCGCAATACTTTTCCAAGAAATGGTCAGCTAAAAATGGTATATCTTCTCTTCTTTCTCTCAAAGAAGGGACATAAATACCTATTACATTCAACCGATAATAAAGGTCTTCCCGAAATCTTTTTTGCTCGGTCTCTTTGGCTAAATTCTTATTAGTTGCTGCAACTATTCTCACGTTAACTTTAATCGTTTCGGTACTACCCAATCTTTGAAACTCTGATTCTTGCAAAAATCTCAAGAGTTTTGCCTGAGCCAATAGACCTAAATCGCCAATCTCATCTAAGAAAAGTGTTCCTTTATCCGCAATTTCTAATTTACCTTTTTTCTGAGCTTTGGCATCGGTAAATGCTCCCTTTTCATAGCCAAACAGTTCACTTTCAATTAGATTTTCCGGTATTGCCGCGCAATTTATTTTAACAAATGGTTCTTTTTGCCGATTAGACTTATTATGAATTGCCCTTGCTACCAGTTCTTTGCCCACCCCACTTTCACCGGTTATCAAAACTGTTGCATTAGTTTTAGCAATATCGTCAATTAATGCAAAAATCTTTCTGATTGGTTCTGAGACACCGACCATCTGGTATTTCTTCAATGCCTCTTCTTTCAGAATTGAGATTTCCCGCTGCATTCTTTCTTTTTCCAGGGCATTTCGGACCGTCAAAAGAATCTTTTCTCTTTCTACTGGTTTTTCCAGCCAGTCATAGGCGCCGATTTTAGTAGCTTGGACTGCGTCTTTTATTGTGCCGAACCCAGAAATCATAATGACCGGCAATGATGGTTTTACTTTGACTATCTCTTTCAATACTTCGATTCCGTTGATGTCAGGCATAACCAAATCGAGCAAGACAAGATTTATCTCATTTTCTTTTGCTTTCTTGATTCCCTCTTCCCCATCTTTAGCTTGAATTACTTCGTAATACTCCGATGCAAGATGCTCAGCCAGCATCTCACGGGCACGTTCTTCATCATCTATTATAAGAATTCTACCTTGTGATTCGTTCGTCATTTTATTTTATCGAATTAATCAAAACTATTCGTGTTATGCTCCTCGTTGCACTCGGATGACGCTTTGCGTTGCGTTGTCATTCGAGCTATTCGTTATTTCTTTTTTCTATTGAAGCCTTTTCTCCTCTATACCCTGGACAATGTTCTGAATGCTCATTCTATGAAGCCGTCGAGTTCTTTCTTTAGTATAGTCGCCCCTGCCAACTTCAAATTGCTGGATAAAGCGCACCATCCCAATTGGTCCCAAAGCTTTAGCCAATGCTTCTATACCTAACTTTCTAATTTGGCTCAAACTCAGTGCTTTACCTTTCACGAATCACCTCCGTCAACTTCTACTCCTGAATCCAGACATAACCACAGATGAACACAGATAAACACAGATAAGGCAAGGAATTATAAAAAGTATTCACTTCACTAATTAAGTGAAAAACGCATACTTGAAAATAAAGGCTTCTTCTGTGTTTTATGGTCATTCGTGTTAATTCGTGGTTTCTTATCGCTGGATTGGGGTTCTACTTCGGATTCGAGTCGTATTCGATATCGGCTTTGGTCATCAAAAGGACGATTCAGACAACAAGCATCCAGATAGATTTTCATTAGTTATTCTAATTCAAGAAAGTTTCGTTGTCAATTCGCTATCATTCGCTCCATTAGTCATACCGGCAGGTAAACATTAACCTCTGTTCCAACGTTTTCTTTGCTGTGTATTTCGATATATCCCTTATGGTCTTCGATTATTTTTTTTGCTAATGTCAATCCCAGACCAGTTCCTTGTGGCTTCTCATAGGTAAAGTATGGGTCAAAGACTTTCTCGACATATTTCTCTGGGATTCCTTTACCCGTATCCGATATTTCAATTCTTACATATTCTTTTAGTCCTTCTTTTTCCACCCTCTCCGCATTCAAAGTCCTAATTCTTAAAATCCCCCCTCCCAATACCCTCCCCACTTGTGGGGGAGGGAAGGGTGAGGGGGTCATCGCTTCAATCGCATTTTCAACAATTATATTCAACGCATTACTGATTCCCTCTTCATCAAGATTCAGCAGTGGCAGATTTTCGCTCAATTCATATTCAACTCTTATTTTTCCTTTTTCTTCTCTCGTCCATCGTCCTTCTTCTTTCTCTGCTCCCTGCTCCCTCCGCCCTCCTCCCTTTTCCTCGCTCCCTGCTCCTTCTTCTCCCCTCCCTCTCCCCTTGTGGGAGAGGGTTAGGGTGAGGGGTTCATACTTGCTCATAATCTTCTTTATAATTTCATTAACATTCTTCGATTCTAAAACCGGCGGTGTGCTTTTCGTAAATCTCATAAACGCATCCGACATTTTCTTCAATTTAGAAACCTCATCTTTGACATATCCGATATATTTCTTTATTCCATTATCTTCGCACTTAACTTCAACTTGTTCGACTGCCCCTAAGATGGTCGCCAAAGGATTCTTAATCCCGTGTGCTAATTTCTGGGCAACCGGTGCCCAAGTAGTAACTCGTTTGAGATATTCAACCGCCGAAATATCTTCAAAAGTAAGCAACGCGCCCTTTTTTACTGGAACACATCGGACAAGGTAGGTTTGCTCTGGAGACAAAGATACAACTGTCTCCTGAACGGTTGCTGTTTTAGGTTCTGCAGCAATAGTTTTGGCAGATTCGGCTATCGGAGCCAACGGTCCAGTTGTAGGCAACTTATCAATGGTTCCGTTTAACTTACTTATTATCTCTCGAGCCTTGGAATTAGAATTAACAACTTCTCCTTTTCGGTTGAGTTCGATAACACCAGCCTGACCGGTTAATCTTCTAATAACGGTTCGGATGTCACGGGTTTGTCGGTAGCGAGTATATACCAGCACTAATCCAAAGCCTAAGAGTAAAATTAAAGCTCCCGTGATAACCGTAGCTAATCTCACTCCACGGCTAAGTAGTGGTATTACATTAAACTCCATCAGTTGCCAATATGTCTGACCTCCTCTATCAGTTGTCAGTAAAAGCCGAGTTTTGTTTTTCATTTTTACTGATTGCTGGATATAACAATCTCCTATAGGAAATTGCCCTAATAACTTAAGATTCAAATCATAAAGTTGCAACTGGTTATTATTAGTTTGAACAATGATTTCTTCCCTCCCAGACCCACTGAAATTAGCCGAAATAATACTTCGGCAGCCATTACCTTTAACAGCACGCTTTCGAATAAGGTTAAGTTTATCGTCAAGTAATCGGAGCGTATCGTCACTACCCGCAACAGCGATTAATTGTTGACCTTTAGCATTTTGGACAACAGCATGCCCACGATTAAATTCTCCGTATTGTCTTCTAAACAAAATTTCTCCATTTAGAGCATCAAACACGAAAAGACTATCTTGTCGTCGGTCTCCCGCCGGAGACCCAACTTCGCAGACAAACACCCGAAACCCACCAGTTTCTTCATCATTTAGCCAAGATAATTTAACACAGGAAGCATAGACGCCTATGGACTTAGACCATCGAACTTTTCCGTCACAATTCAAGAGGAAAACGTAGGTGTGCATATCATCAGTGCCATTTGCAAAGTTGCCATTACCGACCGCATGAGTAGCGCAAAGAATCTCGGTTTTTCCATCTCTATCTATATCCTTCAATAGTATTTGTATCGGATTTGGCCCACAGAGAAATTTCCATAACAACTTACCTGTTTTCCAGTCAAGTGCAAAAACTCCTCTTGGTTTTTGGTCATACCCAACTGAAACTACCACTACTGCTTCTAGACGTCCATCCGCATTTATATCACATAGTTCGACTTGGTAGGCTGAACCATTCCAACCTTTTGGAGGTGCAATATCGTTCCCAGAAGCGACAAACATTTCTCGTCTAGGCCAAAGGTCTAGTAAGAAAAGCGAATCTCTTCTTACATAAGTTACCCATAAATTTGTGCTGTCTAATCCACCACATATAGAATTATTGCCAAAGGTACCTCTATCAAAAAACCTACTAGCTACGAGAGATTGCAAATTCTGGTTTTCAGGCTGCACTGCATCAGCGATCAAAATAACAACCAATTCATCAATCGAGTCACTGTTCAGGTCAACTGGTGCAACGTAAAGAAAATTTCGTTCCCAAAGGATATTTGGTTCGACTGGTAACTGCTTAGCAGCAAAGGAAAAGTGCCCCAATAATAATAACAAAAAGATAGTAAGAAAGATATGCACTTTAACTTCTGATTCGAAACGATTCAACTTCACTCCTCATTTTAATTTCTGGTTTTACTTTGTCAATACTTACAGAAGGGCAGGTGTTACTACCCTGCCCTTCTTCTTGTTGGTTGAGTATCATTATTATTCCGTTTTCACCATCTTCTTCGTCGCGGTGGATTCATTTGCTACTTAGTGATAAGAGCAGCTATAAGAATTTGTAACCATCTGGGTTATTTCACAATGATTACTTTTCTAGTCAAAATATCGCCATTTGTTTCAAGAGTATAGAAGTAAGTCCCAGCAGGAACTGGATTACCTTCTTTCGATATTCCGTTCCAAATTATATCGTACCTACCTGCGGCGACTTCCTTATCAAGCAAGGTTGTAACCATCCTGCCGCTCCTGTCCAAAATCTGTAGTCTTGCTTGTCCTTTCCGAGGTAATTCGTAAGAGATATCAATCCGACGATTTGCAGGGTTCGGACGGACATTCAGCATGGTCTGGCTAGCCGATTTGACCAGTTCATGGTCCTCTTCTATGGAGAATGGTGGTCCCGCGGCCTTGACATAGGCGGTACACGTCCCAGGAAAAGCAACGAGGTGAAACATAAACGCTGTCCCTGCCGGATATAACTTATTAGCTATAATAGTAAGCCGATGGTTGCCACTAGACGGTTCATATAGGACAGTTTCTTGTGCTGCGGGGTTATAACTACATGGACCACCAATATAGAAAGCAAGTGATGCAAAGTACTGCATATTCGAAGTGTTCACATTCAACCATATTGAATCGCCTGTATACAATGGCGCGTAGGTCGCCTGCATCATTCCGACAACACCCGGATAACCATCAACAACCAGCTTAGCAGAGCCTCCATACGATGAACTCCAAACTGCTGTCCCCATCGTAGGATTCCATTGGTTGTTTTCATTGAATGTGTTCCAGGTATCGAGAGTCGTCGCAAAATACGGATTATGAACCACCTGTCCACTAGCAAATGATACAACAGCCAGTATTAGTACTGTGATACATCCGACGTACTTCATACTATCCTCCTTTTGTTCATTTTGGCATCTGCGCACCTCAGATGCAATAGCTCGTCCTTGGCTCTGTGCCGCCATTTTTTACTTTGCTGGACCCCAAACGGTCCGAGTTTCGACAGAATTGTTTTGAGCTTGATTCTGACAATCTTTTTTCCACTCTTCATCTGCCGCCTTTAGTGCTTCTGAGTTAATGAAAGGTTGCAAAAAAGGGATTCGTCCTTCTGAATTCTGGAGTTCCCAAGCGTTTTCGTATATCTTTTTTACCTTTTCTGATGGTTCACAATATGATTTAGGTTTTACTTTCTCCTCTAATTTTGTCGCTAAATCAGTCCGAGTACCTTTACTCCAAGGCTGATTCCATAAATCCGAAGGTCCGCTTCGCTGTAATAAATCCTGAGTCTCTTGCGGTGTTAGAGGAATAGTGGTTATCTCGGTTTTAATTTGTTGTGCCCGAAGTAAAACACAACAACCAACTATTATTGATACAACAAAGATTTTTTTAAGCATTCTTCCCACCATATTAATACCCTTGTGCACCAATGGGGGTATTGTTATCTCGTCTCCGGCTCGGTGCCACCATGAAAATCGAAGCAAATTTTTACTGTCCCTCATATTTATGCTGTTATTAGAAGTTTTGCTGCTTCGGCACATCACCCTGTAATCCTTGAAGTGCCCTTAAGATTATTGTCGTCGGAGATATGATTTGTTTTACCTCATCTACCTTCTCTACAACTTTGAAGACCTTCTTCCATGTCTCAAGATTCTTTTCTGCACTTTTCTCAGCATTCGTGTAAACCTCGCAACGTTCTTTATCACCGCTGGCGCATACTTCCTGTTTCGCTTTTGAAATTTCTTCTTTCGATTTTTCCAATGTTTTGATTACGCCTTCCTTCACCTTTTCCTTAAGGAACTGAAAAGGAGCAGTTTGAGTAATATCTGGGGCTCCTTTATATGTAGCCCATGCGAAGGTTGATATTAAAATGGATAGGCATATAAGTTTTTTAAGCATTTTATCCTCCTATTTGATACCTTGTGCACCAAAGGGGTATCATTTCTCATCAATGGATGGTGCCACCGATAAAAAAGTTATTAGTTGTTGGTTGTTAGTAATTAGTGAAAAACACGAGATTGCTTCGGTCGATTCGACCTCGCAATAACAAGAGTGAGTTAGAACTTTTTCCATACGCAGAAATATAATGCGAGAAGCGTGCCAGAAATTGCTAAATAAAACATTAGCAATCTGATTACAGCGATTAACTAATGATGACAGCGATAACTCTTTGAAATTTCAATCGTTGTTATCGTATCCTTTATCGAAGTAATCAACACATTTTAATTTCGAATTCTGAATTTGGAATTTCGAATTTGCAGAAACCGTATCATTTTTAATAAAAACGCGTATCAAAAAGATACGATTTCAACCACGGGAATCACAGAAAAAGCAGAGAAGAAGATTTAACCACAGAGGACACTGAAGGCACTGAGGAAATCTAACCAAGGATAAACACAGAAAAGACAGAGAAGTAATTTTAACCACGAAGGCACGAAAATCACGAAATTAACCATAGAAGACTCTGAAGAGACAGAGAAATCTAACCACTGAAGACACTGAATTCACAGAATAATTTCAACCGCAGAGATAGCGGAGACAACGGAGATGAGATTTACCACGAAAACACGAAAGCACGAAAGAAGAAAACCACAGATTAACCCTGGTGAACACAGAAAAAAGACAAAATCTAAATTAAACCACGGATGAACGCGGATATAAACAAATTAGGTACAAATAAGAAAAACCGCCGAGAAACAAAACCCAGCGTCTTGGTTATTTTAGGTGTTTTATCCCAGTTTATTTCAATCTAATAACAGAATACCGGGCGCACTCTTTAAAGCCTTGCTTTTCGTAAAATTTCCTTACTTTTTCATCGGTTTGTATTAAGATATATTTGGACTTCGCTTTTCCGGCTTCAATCCTTATCGAATCCATGAGAAGTGTGCCAAAACCTTGCCCGCGAAATTCTTCTTTAATTTCGACGGCGAATAATCTGGAATATTCGCCTAAATTAGCACAATAGACTGAACCAATCATTTTACCCTGTTTCATTAACCAATATGGCTTAAATGTTTTTATGAAATTTAATTCAAGTAGCTTTAATTTTTTGAAATCATCCTCATTGTAATAACCCTTTATTTTTACCGATTCCTCATACCATTTTAGATGTTCGTCAACATTAGGAGAGAATAATTCGAATCCTGATGGCAGTTGTTTATCCAAAGCCGGCGAATAAAAGAAAATGACCGTTCCCAATCTGAATCCTTTTTCCGAAAGGAAGCTAGACCATACTTTTTCATCTAAAGGCGGAAAGGCAATGTCATAACGGTCAGGTCTTTCTATTCCCTTTTCGGTATGGAGACTTTCTACTTGCTTTACAATTACTTCAAAGGATTTAAAATCGGTCAATTTCACTCCGACCGCCCGATTCAAATCACCGCTCCAAGGGACAATTTCGTTAAGGATGTGAATAAAGCTTTCATATTCGATTGGCTTTCCGCCCCAACCTTTAGATAGTTCTATTTCAGATTCCAGCGCTCTTTTTGCCCATTCTTCAATATTGTTTTTGCTATAATTCATAGTCGTAAAATAAACGAATTTTAGAGTTAGTCAAGCCTTTATCCGAGTTAAGAGGGCATATTATAAAAAAACGCACATGAGGAATATGCTAATTGTAATGTATCTGCACCATTCGAAGAAACTTTAATTAGATTAAGCGTTTAATAGCAATTCGATATTCTTACGTGCCAAATTGGTCGCTACCGGGTTCTTATATTTTTGACTGTTAGTATGAGCACTCAATTCGGTTAAGAGCATTACTGCGTGATGTGTTTTTTTAATATTCAGGGATTCAAGCCCACATGCCTTAAAATAAGCTGGTAAGATCGTTTCTGATTCAGCCGGGTTTATCACCCACCATTCTTTCTCATCCTTAGTAGCAAGAGGGATACTCTGAATGTAATCTAAATCCATTAAGTTCAAACCATTGTGGGCATATGCCCAATCAAGGAAAAAGAACCCTTGATTATTAACCCGAATGTTTCCGGGATGAAAATCACCATGAATGAAAGTAGAATATCCATTTTCAAGAACCGACAAAATGGATATACATCTACTTTTGATTTTATCGCCATTTTTAATTGATGAGCAATGATAGAAGACTTCCTCTCGTAGGAACTCCTTAATTGTTTTATAATTCTTGAGGGTATATTGAGAATAAAGCGATACTTTACACCTTTGCGCTCGATGAAAATTTCCAAGTATCTCAAACGCACCTATTAGCAAGTGCCTATTTTCTTTCTTTAGATCAATTCCTTCAATCCACTCCCAACCAGCAACATAGCCGTCTGATGTTCTCAATATGAAAATTAATTTAGGAGCGGGGACTTTACTTTTTCCGAGGAAATTCTTATTCACCGCAATTTCGTTCAAACCGAGCTTATCGTTTTCGGAAACCCACTTGACGAGGTATGAGGATCTACCATTATCGAGACGATAGACATTCTTCTGAATTCTAAACAGTTGAAAATCATTTTGTAACGACAATGACTTTTGTGAATGTCTAAGGGCTTCGATAATCTTATCGGTACTGCTCATTAGTATAAAATTACCTCAAAATCCCTAAACGATGACACAAGAAAAGGCAGAAGTCAATATAAAAACGCGTATCAAAAAGATACAGATTTAACCACTGAAGGAAGAATATTTAACCACGAATTCTCACTAATAAACACAAAAAGATTTTTAACCACAGATAAACAATGAAGGAAATTAACCACTGAAGACACTGAATACACAGAATAATTTCAACCGCCGAGATAACGGAGACAGCAGAGATAATAATTAAACCGCGGATAAACGCAGATGAACACTGATATTCAAAAACTACTAAAAAAGAAGAAACCACAGATTAGCACAGATAACGCAGAAAAATTAACCACAGAGAACAAGAAATAAGAAAGGAGAAATAGACTTAGAAGTTAGAAGATTAAAATTGCATTCTTTATAACCTTCGATGCTTAATTATACTTATGAGATTCTTATTTATCTGAAGTGATTAGTTTCCTTATGATTCTAACTTTTCTTTTCAGCTCGTCCTATTTTTAATTTGTGTTTCTTAACAATCTCTTTTGATTCTCGCTCCATTTCTCTAACGACAAAATTTAAGGTCTTTTTCTTAGTTAGTTCGTAGTGCTCCTCTCTGATTTTATGCAATTCAGCCATCGTTTTAGGTTCCTTAGACATAACCAATCACCTCCTCTGGTGTTGAAATTAATATCCCTTTATAACCATCTAAAGCTGCCAAAGCATTTACTTTTACTTTGGTTTTAAGTTTAACAATATGGGTCAAATTCCAACTGACTAAAACATCGAGTTCATTGACAACCGCATAACTAATATGAACCGAATCGTCTCGATATTTAAGCGGCACCACCTCGTTGTTAATTAATTTTTCGGCAAAGTGCGCGACCTCATCATTTGGTGACAAAAGAATAGGACTATGCTGATTTAAAGTTTCGAGTAGCCTATCTCTTTTACTTTCGTCTTTAGTCCGGTTTATTTCAGTTATAACTAGGTCGGAGATAAAAATTTCATACTTCTCAGCCGTGATTTCATTGAAGAATCTCAGAGTTATATCCCGTAAATCAGGAGCATCGTCGGCTAACAAGAAATTCCAAACCGATGTCTCTAAGTATAGTTTCAACTTCTTCATAGTGATATTTTGACCAAAGAAATGACTTTGTCAATAATCAGAGAAAATCTAAATGAAACCCCGAATTAACACAAATGGACACAAATTAAGATTAACCACAGAAATAACGGAGACCAAAGAGAGAATTAAACCAAAGAAAAGAAAATTTAACCACAGATGAACGCTGAAATCACCCTCACCTTAATCCTCTCCCATCAAAGGGAGAGGAAATTTTTGAAACCACAGAAGTCACGGGAATAAATTAACCGCAGAGATAGCGGAGACAACAGAGATAAATTATCACGAAAGCACGAAAGACACGAAAAAGAAAAGAGAGGTATGACCACAGAGGACACAGAAAAAAAGAAGAATAATTAAACCACAGATGCACACAGATTTAAAACGAATAAAAATAATTAATCAAATATTGATTATTCGAGAAATTCGCTGTCATTCGTGAAATTCGTAGTTACAACCACAGATTCACCCCGCCCTTCCTAACAAAAGAATTGTAACCACAGCACAGATGGACACAGCAAGGAAGGGCGGGGTAAACACAGATTAAAGAATTCTTTTAATCACTGAGATAGCTGAACAATAGCATTCTCTTCCAGAACCGAAAAGTAATTATTGATTCATGCTCTTTTACTTGACTTAATCATTTTCCCTTATATCATAAATTATTATGAACCGAAGAGGAATCGCAAAAATAAATATTGAGGACGGTATCGTGCATATCGGAATACCGATAAAAGAACTAAAAAATCTTTTGCGCGGAACTGAGCGAGTCCGAAAAGCTAATTGGTCAATATTGAAATCGATCCGCGGTATGTGGCGAAATAAGAAAATTGATGCCCTCGCCTATCAAAAAACGCTCCGCAAAGAGTGGAGTTAATTGCTAAAGTATCTTTTAGACACTAATTCGATAATCTACTATCAGCCGGGATATGAAGAATTAGACCGAATATTTGATTCTTTTGTGAATGGAACGTCAACCCCGCCCTTCGTTTCTGCGTGCAATCCATGAAGGGCGGGGTCAACCCCGGTAATCTCAATCATAACGGAAATCGAACTTCTTGGGTTTCCGAAAATTACCGCTAAAGAAGAAAAATTGATTAGGAAATTATTGTCTAACTTCCAAATATGTTATGTTGATAAAGAAATTGCTTCTGAAACCATTGAATTAAAAAGGCAATATTCATTAAAAATACCTGATGCTATTATCGCTGCCACCGCAATTAGAAACAACGCAATCATGGTAACCAGGGATGAGGATGATTTTCAGCAAATTAAAGGTTTGGCGATTTTGAACCCGTTCAAAAAGTGAATCTTAGATAACGGTAGTTTTTAAAATAAACGGACAATTAATAACCACATAGAAACTTAACCACGAAAACACGAAGGCACGAAAAATTAATCCCAGATTAACAGAAGATTTTTAACCACTGAAGACACTGAATTCACAGAATAATTTCAACCGCAGAGATAGCGGAGACAGCGGAGACGAAAGAAGGAACACGGATAAACACAGATGAACACAGGTGAACGCTGAAATCACCCTCACCCTTATCCTCTCCCATCAAAGGGAGAGGAAATTTTTGAAACCACAATCAGCATACTTTCGCGCACAAAAGATTTTAACCATTGATGAGATTGCCACGTCGGGCGGACTCCTCGCAATGACGGGTTGACTCCTAAAGAAGTTTAAAATCGTGATTCACGGCTTGACAAAGCGAAAAAATCAGGTTAGACTAATTTTAGAAAAAAAGAATTTTCCCAAAGGGTAAGAGGTAGGATTTGGGGAAAATTGACTAATCGGGGCGTAGCGCAGTTGGTTTAGCGCACCAGCTTGGGGTGCTGGGGGTCGCCCGTTCAAATCGGGTCGCCCCGATTTTGGCAAGAGAGCATGACGCAAAACGCTCTACGCATCACGCAGAGTTTTTCGGAAGCTTCTAAGCTTTGCTTCCAGTCTATCACATAGTAAGAAAATATCATCCACTTCATTTGTCTTAATCATATTTAAAAAAAGACTAACTTTAATACAAGCCATAACCTCGATTAAAGATTTCAACGAAATGCCGAGATACCTTCTAAATTCAGCATCGCTATCAGCAGCTCTCCCCTCTGCAATATTCAGCGCAATTGAAACTACCGAACGTTTCATTTGACCGGCTAAGCCGATTGATTCATCCTTTGGCAATTTTCTTGCCAGATGATAAATTCTTTTTATCAAATCTAAAGCCAAATCCCAAATTTCTAATTTCTCAAACGAATATCGCTTTTTCATAAGCAAATAATATTTAAATTTTATCTATATGTTTTCTCAGAACAAATAATCTGGCGTTAAGCATAAAGCGTAATGCTTTAAGCGTCCTCAGAATTGTTCCAAGAATCTCAGGTCGTTGTCGTAGAAAAGTCGGATATCATCAATACCATATTTTATCATGGCAACCCGCTCAATTCCCATACCGAACGCAAATCCGGTATATTTTACTGAATCGTATCCGACATTTTCTAAAACCTTTGGATTGACCATTCCCGAACCCAAGATTTCTAACCAGCCACTACTCTTGCAGGTCTTACAACCGCTGCCACCACAAACCACACAGGATATGGCGACCTCGGCACTGGGTTCAGTGAATGGGAAATAGGAAGGTGAGAATCGGGCTTTAGTTTTTTCACCGAACATCTCTTTGCAGAAAACTTCTAAAGTACCTTTCAAATCAGCCATGCTAACCCCCTCATCGACATAGAGCCCTTCGACTTGGTAGAATACGGGTGAATGAGAAGCGTCAAATGCATCAGGGCGAAAACATCGTCCGGGCGCAACAATTCTTACCGGCGGCTTTTTCTTTTCCATCACTCTAATCTGAACCGGTGAAGTATGGCTGCGCAAAAGATACCCATTGCCCAGTTGGAAGCAAGCTATCATATCCCGGGCGGGATGGTCGGGTGGAAAGTTCAAGGCATCGTAATTATACCATTCGGTCTCGACTTCCGGACCCAATTCTTCCTGAAAACCCATTCCCACGAATATTTCCAGGATTTCATTCATCGTTTGAGTGATTGGATGTTTCGTACCTTTCCACAATTGACGCCCGGGTAGCGTTACATCAATCCGCTCCGCGGCGGCTGCGGTTTCCAACTCCTTTTCGAACTCAACTTTTCTCGATTCTAAGAGCACCGATAATTGTTCTTTAGTCTGATTAGCCAAGAAGCCAATTTCTTTTCGAGCATCGATTGGTAGGCTACTGAGTCCGCGTAAAATCAGCGTCAACTCGCCTTTGCGCCCCAAGAGTTTAATCCGAATTTGCTCGAGTTCGGGTAAAGATTTAGCCGAGGTAATCAGCAACTCAGCATCTTGGCGTATTTTTGCTATTTCTTCGCGAGTCATTATTAGATTAAACCTAGGATTTAGCTACCGCCTTGGTTGTCGGTTTAGCCTCCAAAGCCTGTTTCGCCATGGTGACCACTACATCGAAATCTTTCGGTTCTCTAATCGCTAATTCGGAAAGCGCTTTTCGGTTCATTTGGATATCAGCCAATTTTAACCCGTAGATAAATTGACTATAAGAAAGGTCATACGGCAGCAAGGCGGCATTCAGACGGACAATCCAAAGTCCGCGTTGGACCCTTTTCTTTCTCTTGCGGTCTCGGTAGGCACTTAGTAAACCCTTCATTACAGCTATTCGGGCAGTTTTATAAAGACGATGTTTACCGCCCCAATAACCTTTTGCCATTTTAAGCCATTTCTTACGTCGCTTGCGGGTATAAACTCCGGTCTTTACTCTCGGCATTTACAACCTCCTTTCACACTCTTTATCTAGTTTTTAGTCTAATAACCAAAACCAATTACTAACAACTACTTTTACTTCCCCTCCCTAATTTAACCGTAAGGGAGAAGTTTTTTTAGCTTTTTCGCTACGGTCGGATGAACCACCACCGGCTTGGAAAGCATTCGTTTTCTCTTTCGAGTCTTACTGGAAAGAAGATGGCGTTTGCCACCTTTGTGTTGGACATATTTCCCTGTGCCAGTGATTTTAATTCGTTTTGCCAATGCTCTTAAAGTTTTTCGTTTCATTTTAATCCTTAAAACCGAATACCGCGAATGACAACGAATCAGGCGAATGAGTTTTATTCGAATAATCCGTTATTATTCGCTTAATTCGCATATCTCATTTCGGCATAAACATTACTTGAACTAATTGGTGTTTCTCGCCAATTGTTTTTGGCGCACCTTCAACCGCGGCTACACCGGATAAATCATTCGTCAATTGCTCAATCAATTTCATTCCGAGGTCGCGATGTAGGACTTCTCGCCCGCGCAGGATTAACGTAACTCGAACCCGGTCGCGTTCACACAAGAATTCTTTAATCTTACCCAGCTTTACCAGGTAATCGTGTTTACCTATTTTCATTCGCAATCGCATCTCACGCACTGCAGCTGAATGTTGCTTCTTCTTCGATTCCTTTTCCCGGCATTTCAACTCGTAGATATATTTACCATAATCAGTTATTAAACAAACCGGCGGGTCGGCATTGGGTGATACTTCGACCAAATCCAGCCCTTGTCTACTGGCTAAAAGTACCGCTTCGCGGGTTGGTAAAATTCCGATCATTTTCTTATCGGGTCCAACCACCCTGACATAAGGAATTCGGATTCCTTCGTTAGCCCGGGGCCGGTTGCTATCATACCTACGACCTCGCTCGAACATCTTCCTCGATTTGATTTATTACATTTTCTATTGTCATACTACCTAAGTCTCCTTTTTGTCTTTTTCGTAAGGAAACCGCTTTATTCGCTTCCTCACGTTTTCCAATTATTATCATATACGGAATTTTATTCCGTTCTGCCTCAGCAATTTTGTAATTTATCTTTTCATTGGCGAAATTGCTGGTAGCTCTGATTCCCTGTTCACTCAAAAGTTTTAATACATTTTGACCGTAGACAATCTGCTGGTCAGTTACAGTCAAGACGATAGCTTGGTATGGGCTTAGCCAAACCGGAAATGCACCGGCATAATGCTCGATCAAGATGCCAAAAAATCGCTCGAGCGCGCCCAGAATAGTACGATGGACTAAAAGCGTCGGATGATGTCCACCATCCATGCCCATATAGTAAATCGAGAATCGGTGCGCCAGGTTAAAATCAAATTGAATGGTTGGGCATTGCCACTGCCGTCCCAGACTATCGAAAAGTTTGATATCAATCTTTGGACCATAGAAGGTCGCTTCGCCTTCGGCTCGGTGATAATCCAATCCCGCCCGCTTGAGCGCCGCAATTAGTGAAGCTTCCGCCATATTCCAGGTGGCATCTTCACCCATATATTTCTCTCGGTGATTGGGGTCACGAACCGAAAGGTCAATCGCGAACTGGTTAAAACCAAAAGTTCGCAGTATCTCCATCGATAAATTGATAATCGAAAAGATTTCCTGTTCAACCTGGTCGGGTGTACAAAAGATATGGGCATCGTCCTGGGTTATCCCTCTGACTCTTAAAGCGCCGTGTAAAGTGCCTGACCGCTCATTTCGATAAACTGTTCCCAATTCAGCATAACGTACTGGTAAGTCACGATAGCTATGCACTTTTGATTTATAAATTAGAATATGTCCTGGGCAGTTCATTGGTTTAATTACATATTCTTCTTTCTCGACCGGAAGGGTAAACATATTATCTAAATAGTAGTCATAATGACCCGAAGTATGCCAGAGCTTACCTCGGAAGATGTGCGGTGTGATTACCAATTGGTATCCGTTCTTAATATGAATCTCTTTCCAATAATCTTCAATAACCCGCCGGATTGTTGCACCTTTGGGATGCCAGAATACGAGTCCGGCTCCCGCTTCTTCCTGAATCGAAATGAGCTCTAAGGCGGTGCCGAGTTTACGATGGTCGCGTTTTTTGGCTTCTTCAATCTTTGCTGCATAGGCATCCAGTTCTTCTTGAGTCGGAAAAGAGATACCATATATCCTCTGAAGCATCTTATTATGCTCATCACCCTTCCAATAAGCACCTGCTACCGAAAGTAATTTGAATGCCCGAATCATTCCGGTTCTTGGGACATGCGGACCTAAACAAAGGTCAGTAAAATCATCCTGCTGGTATAACGAAATCTTTTCATCTGGAATCTCGGAAAGTATCTCAAGTTTATAATTTTCATTATGTTGCTTGAACAGCTTGATTGTTTCATCTTGAGTCAGAAACCGATGGCTGACCGGGATATTGGCGGAAGCCAGTTCTTTCATTTTCGCTCCGATAACTTCCAAGTCTTGGTCGGAAAATGGCTTTTCTACCTCAAAATCGTAGTAGAACCCTTCATCGATGGCTGGACCAATCCCGAGTTTTACGTTCGGGAAAAGTCTTTTAACTGCCTGCGCCATTAGATGGGAAGTCGAATGCCAGAATATCGACTTTCCTTCCGGAGTATCGAATGAAATCGGGACCAGTTTACTATCACGACTAATTTCGCTTGATAAATCAAGCAATTGACCATTTGCCCTTACCGCCAAGACTCTATCCTGCGGTACTGGCAATTGAGCGATTAAATCACTAATTTTGGTCCCGACTGGACATTCAAATACTTTTTCGCCAATTTCAACTTTCGGCATTTTTAGATAATACTGATAACTAAAGAGATGTCAAGGGAATATAAACGCAGCCTGACCTAATGTTCTTAAAAAGGATGGGGCAATAATTCAGCTAATCGATAATTTTTACTTTTGCCCGCTCGATTTATGGTTATTACAATCAAATTCTTAGAAAATTCATTTAAAACTTGGAGGCAGGCACCGCAAGGCAAGGTAAATTCTTTAGTATTGGTATAAATGGTAATTGCATCAAATTGCTTTTCCCCTTCTGAAATTGCCTTAAAAACTGCTATCCGCTCAGCGCAAACCGATAATCCATAAGAAGTATTCTCAACATTACAACCAGTAAAAATTCTTCCGGATTTGGTTAAAAGGGCAGCTCCAACCCTAAACTTGGAATAAGGAGAATAGGAAAACCGGCTTGCCATTTTGGCGGCTTCGACAAGTTCTTTTCTCTTTTTATTATTCAAGTCACTCCTTTCAATCTGACCTTATCAACTCTTTTAAGAAACTTTTTCCATAGTTTAGAAGCGGGAGTTCTAAATATTCAGCAACCGTTTGACCCAAATCAGCAAAAGTTTCTCTTGTCCCCAAATTTACTCCGTTTTTTAAACTTTTGGAGTAAATTAGCAACGGTACATATTCTCGGGAATGGTCGGTAGATGGAGTCGTTGGATCATTACCATGGTCAGAGGTTATCGCTAATAAATCATTATCCCTAAGTTGCGATATGATTCCGGGCAAACGAGCATCAAATTCTTTTAAACCTTGATAATAAGCTAAGTAATCATTGCGATGTCCCCAATCCATATCAAATTGAATCAGATTGGTGAAAATAAGTCCTTCGTTGTAATTTTTAAATGCTTGTAAGGTTAAATCTATACACTCTTGATTATTGACTGAATGGAATGATTTGGTAAAACCACGATTAGCAAAAAGTTCATCAACTTTACCGATTACAACAACTTGATAACTGTTCTCTTTCGCAATATCCAAAAGGGTTAGCTCAGGTGGTTCTAATGAAAAATCCTTTCGATTTTTGGTACGTTGAAAGTTACCTGGTTCACCAATAAAGGGACGGGCAATTACTCGACCGACGCAATGTTGTCCAGCCAGAATCTTTCGGGCAACCTTACACATTTCATATAACTCATTTAATGGTATTACCGATTCGTGAGCGGCAATTTGGAAAACGCTATCGGCTGAAGTATAAACAATCGGGTAACCAGTTTTTATGTGCTCTTCACCAAGTTGTTTAATAATTTCGGTTCCCGAGGCTGGGATATTGCCCAAAGTCTTACGCCGGATTGCTTTTTCGAAGCTGGCGATTAATTCTTTGGGGAAACCTTTTGGATAAATCGGAAAACATTGATTTAAAATCAACCCGGCAATTTCCCAGTGCCCGGAGGTTGAATCTTTGCCCGGTGATTTTTCTGCCATTTTTCCAAATGAACCTTTTGGATTATCTTGTGGTTTAACGCCTTTTATTTTGATGATATTACCTAACCCCATCGACTCGAGATTAGGTAAAGATAAATCACCAATTTTTTTTGCGAGATTACCTAAGCTATTTGACCCTTGGTCATTATATTGAGCTGCATCGGGCAACTCACCTACACCTACTCCGTCCAGGACAATTATAATTGCTCGAGACATAAATCAGTTTTTGGCTATTGGTTATTAGTTGTTAGACCAACGACTATCCGCTAAATTCTAACAACTAATAAATGCCGGGGGCGGGAGTTGAACCCGCACACCTTTCGGCCTACGCCCCTCAAACGTATGTGTCTGCCAATTCCACCACCCCGGCAATGGGGTAAAAATTCCTTTTCGGATTATAATCTTCAAAAATAGCGTGTCAATATAAAAATCAGCGGCTCTGTCAAAACAGAGCCGCCTAATCTTTAATCTTCGCATTTATTCCGTTAAAACAATTCGACGTGTAATAGTCAAATCACCTGCAGTTAGCTTACATAGATACACACCGGCTGGGTGTTTCGGGTTCCAGCGTATTGAATGTTCACCAGCCCCGACCTTTTTGGATTCGAGGGAAGCCATCAGTCGACCTGATGCATCATAAACCGTTAAACTAACATTAGCTGGTTGGCTCAGCGAATAACTAATTTTGACCGAAGACCGAGTCGGATTTGGCGCAACCCTAAAATTAGTTGGAATCATCGGGACCAGTTTTTCTTCTACACCCACCCCTTCACCTAAATACAATTCAATTCTGCCATCGTAACCGCTGAGTAGAAAATCTATCACACCGTCGTTATTCCAATCACAAAAACCCGTCCGAGAACCTATTTCACCCGATGGTTGAATGTATGTGCCATAAGTAGTTTGTAAGGTCTCTTCGCGGTTGAAAGTAGGGTTAGTATCTGACCCAATATTATGAAAGTAGTGTAAGTAACCGTCATCAGCACCGCACACTAAATCACGCCTACCATCCTGGTCTAAATCTACAACATATGGGTTAACGCGATAGATATAAATCGGACTTCCACTTGATTGAATATAAGTATAGTTAGCAAAACCAGGCCAGGTGTCAGTAGCCAGGTTACGATAATACCGAATGTATCCTTCCTCCGACCCAAGTAAAAGGTCTTTTTTCCCATCACGGTCCCAATCTGCCACCGCCGGATGTGAGTTATTGCCAACATCAATTGTATCACCGAGCATTGCCCGCATCCGGTAATAAGCGACTAACCCAAATCCTTGCTGAATAAAAACATTATAATAACCTTCTCGGTCACCGGAAACTAAATCTCTTTGACCATCTGAGTTCCAATCCACGACCTGTGGACTTGAACCCACACATCAGCCATAAGGCAAAGATATTTGGGAACCAGAGGCATACAGATATTGGAATCCGTTGAACTCGGGATTAAGATCGGTTCCGGTATTCCTGTAGAATCTAACGTAGCCACTGTCGAACTGACCGATAATTAGGTCTTTTTTACCATCAACATTCCAATCATAGACGCAGGGCGTACCATAGTTACCGACGTCGATTGGAACACCGCTGTCCAAAATATAAGTCGGACCGGTAAATCGAGGCGGGTCAGCAAAAACTACTATTGTAAAAACAAAGAAAAACATGGAGAGAAATTTCATATTGCCTCCTTTGATTCTTGACAATTTCATTTGTCAAAAGACTCAAATTCCTCCTAAATCTATTAGAGGCTAATTGGTTTTGATAGCGCCCATCATATTTAATTTTTGACCAGGTTCCTGAAAAATCTCAAGAACAGGCGCCAATCTATTTACCGTAAGATAACATTTTCTTAAAAGAACGGCTAAATTTTACAATAATAATTAGTGTTTTGTCAAGAGTTTTGTTCCGTATTTCACTATCTTTCATATTCAGGAGCCGGAATAATTAGAAAACTTAGTTTTACTTATAATGAGCGAATAATTTGCCCCAGTCGGTTTGGTGGAATTCATTTATTCTTTTCTTACCAATTATCGGGTACCACAATAAATCATGATAAATATTAGAGGCAACCGGTGCCCAAACCCAAAGCGGCGAATGCAAAGCGATCTTTTTAAACGGTCTTAGGAATCCCTTGCGTAACATCTGGTCACCCCAAATCACAAAACTCCGTTTTGCCTTGAAGTGGAAATTAACATCCGATATATCATCGCCAATTACTTCAATCCGTTTTGGGTCAGCATCGCCTAACCCCATTTCACCCGCAATTCTCAAATAAGGTATTGATAACGGATCAAATCCCATCATCTTTGCTGCAATCGCATCAATTGCAACTTGGTCAAATGAAGCCAGAATATAATTACCAATAAATGGCTTCATGGTACGCGGACCTGCCCCATCACCACAAACCGTGCCATCCATCACGGCAAAAATATTCTTGTGAATTTCTTTTTGCATTAGTAATAAATCAATCATCACTTCATGGATGAACTCGTGTCCATAATGGCGGACTTCTTTCAACAATCCGCCAAAGGCATTCTTAATTGCGCCGGTCGTTATCGAATGACCATGGGTCTTAATGGTGGGAAGATGAATAATGCTCTTTCCAATAAACATCTTTGGGATGTTGATGCCTTCGGGAAAAATATTATTCAATTTTAATAACTTGGTCTTGAAATCGTATCTAATCCATTCCACTTCCGGCAAAGAAGTGAACTTAAGCCCATATTTTTCCAAAACTTCCAGCCATTTATTTTGTCTCGCTCCTTCCCAGGGATTCGTAACTACAGTTTTATTTTCAACCGGAATTAATTTCTCCGGTCTATAACCATCGGACAATAAAGTCTTAACCACCCCTTCAACTTGCCATGGTTCGGAAGAACAAGCGGGAAAATACTTGGTCCAGGAAAGGTTCAGCTTGATTAAGATTTCTTCCTCTTTAGCAAAATAATCCTGATAATTAAGCAAACGGATCAATTTTCTATAATCGTCGAGTATTGTCGCCGGGCTAGTTTTAAGAGCGGCTACTTTTGTAGTCATCGGGCAAAATAAAGAATTATAATGATACTTAACAGCCAACCAAAAATACTAATTATTAAGGAACGGTCTTCTAACAAAATGCTTTCCGGACTGCCACCAAGTTGTTTTTGGTAAATCAGATAAAGATAACGAAAAATACCATAAAGTACAAAAGGAATAGTCAATACAAGATTTTTCGAATGGAATTTAGTTATGGTCTCGGGCGAGATAGTATAAATTGAATAGGCGATTACGGTTGCGGCAGTGACGATTGAAATCATCTGGTCTAATAAAGGCTTCGAATATTCACTTAAAACATGACGATGGGACGGTGCCGCTTCTTCGAAAAGAACTAATTCGTGCCGTCTTTTGCTTATCGCTAAAAATAAGGCTAAAAGAATTGCACAAAGGAATAACCACACTGAAATTTGAACATAAATCGCTACGGTTCCGGCATAGGCGCGCAAAGCAAAGCCGATGGCAACCACTAAAACGTCAAGGATAACAATCTTCTTAAGGAAAAATGAATAAGCCAGCATTAAAACAAAATAAGCAAAAGCAACTAAAAAGAACAAATGGTTTATCCGATAAGCAAAAAATAAAGAGGCGATCGCAAAAATGACGGCAAAAATTAGCGCTGAATTGATAGTTAAAGATCCAGAAGCGATCGGTCGTTTTGATTTGGTGGGATGTTTACGGTCCTGTTCCTTATCGACAATGTCATTAATGATATAAACCGTTCCGGATAGAAGACAAAAAATGACAAATGCCCCAATTGAACGATATAGGTAAGTAGTGTTTAAGAGATTTTGGGAAAAGACAAGTCCGGCAAAAAGGATTAAGTTTTTCGACCACTGTTTGGGTCGTAAACTTAAGATTATATTCTTAACCATTAGCTGATTAGTTTCCGACGGTCTTTAGATTCTTAATCAACAGCAGAATCCCGATGATGATAAAGGCGATTGCCGCAAGAATATGAAGAATTTTTACTGGAATTATCTTCACTAGACCTTCGCCGACTAAAACAGCAAGCAGAGTACTCAGGACAAGAGCTGCCGCGCCACCGAGAAAAACTGAAATCGGACTCTTGACTGAGCAAGTATAGGTTAAAACAGTAAGCTGAGTTTTATCACCCAGTTCAGCCAGAAACATGGTGCCAAACACCGTGGTAAATAATTTCCAATCCATTTCTGCTCTCCTTTTTTAAAAATTATTCTATAAGGAACTAAGGAAAAGTCAACTAATACACTTTTTCAACTATTGACTTTACTTAACTAATTAGTATTCTAAAATACTTGATTTTTCTTATAAACCCCGAAAATATGAAAGTTCCGAGGTAAAATTATGATTACATCAATTTTATTCACTTTTATTTTTGCTATTTCGCCGCCATCCGATGTCCGTGCCTGGGACAACCCGAATGATGGGGGTGGTGAAATAAGAATTTCCTGGAAACTATCTTCGGATGATTCAGTTATTGATGGCTACGAAATTTCAAGATTAGCGGCGAATAAAACTGAATATGAGCCAATTGGGTTCATTGGCAAAAGTCGAAATTCTTACACCGACCAAGAAACCAGCGATGGAGTAAAATATCAATACCGAGTTACGGCAGTTAAAGATAAAACGAAGGCATATTCCGAACCATCGAATTATGCAATAAGCCGATCTCAGTGGTTTAATACCGATCGATTAAATGTTCTTATTTTTACTACCGTCTTTATTTTTCTAATTCTTTGGTTTACATCACAAGCCAAAAAGGGAATCAGTCTTTTCATCCGAAAAATTGCCGGACTGGCGGCGGTTGAGGAAGCCATAGGGCGTGCTACTGAGATGGGAAAACCGATTCTTTTTGTTCCCGGCTTATCGGATATGAGCGATGTGGCGACGATTGCCGGGCTTAACATTTTAGGCGAGGTGGCAAAAAAAACTGCTCAATATGATACCAAACTAATCGTTCCCAATCGTGACCCAATCGTTTATACGGTGGCGCGGGAAATAGTAAAAGAATCCTATACCGAAGTCGGTCGTCCGGACGCCTTCAACCCGGACAGCGTCTATTTTGTCACCGACAGTCAATTTGCTTTTGCCGCCGCAGTAGATGGAATAATGACCCGCGAGCAACCCGCTACCAACTTCTTTATGGGTTATTTTTGGGCAGAGTCTTTAATTATGGCGGAAACCGGTGCTTCAACTGGTGCAATTCAAATTGCCGGGACCGATGCGGTAATGCAATTACCATTTTTCATTACATCTTGCGATTATACTTTAATTGGCGAAGAACTTTATGCCGCATCGGCTTACCTTTCAAGAGAACCTTTACTACTTGGCGCCCTTAAAGGGCAAGATTATGGTAAGGCATTAATTGTCGCAGTCTTGCTGACGGCATCGTTAGCTGCTTTACTAGTAAATCTACCAGTATTAAGACTTTTCTGAAATGACGCTTGACGCTAGACGCCTGATGATTGACGCCAGATGGCGTATGGCGTATTGCTTAAAGCGTATAGCGTGTTATAAGGAGGCATAATGAAAAGAAGGCTGCCTTTAATTTTAGTTTTTGTCTTTGGTTTGCTTGGTGCTATTCCTTTTTTAATTCCCCACCGAATTATACAAAATGTCGACAATGAATTCCGCAGTTCGATTTTAAGAATCATTGCTGCTTTCTCTTTAGTACTTGGGGTTGGCAGTATCACTCGGCACCACTTTGAGAAGATTCAGAGAAAAAAAGAGAATTGGCAATATAGTTACGTAACGATTGTAACATTAATCATTACTGCCATCATCGGACTCTTTGGCGGTATCGAAGGCAGTGGTAAACTACCAACTCATTTTATTGTACCGCTCACTCATTATACATTTCGTTTTGATATCCAAACTATCTACATGAATGCCGCGGTACCTTTAGCCGCAACAATGTTTTCGCTGCTTGCCTTCTTTATGGCGTCAGCCGCTTACCGAGCATTCCGCGCCCGAACCATTGAAGCTACCCTCCTGCTTTTTTCAGCATTTGTTGTTATGTTGGCGGCGGTTCCGTTAACCAGCAACTTTGTACCAAAACTGCCCGCTTTTTCCGAATGGATTCTTACCGTTCCTAATACGGCAGCAAAACGCGGGTTACTTTTCGGAATCGGTTTAGGGTCAATGGCAACTTCATTGAAGATCATCTTAGGCATTGAACGCGGTTGGTTAGGAGGTAAATGATGAAGTTCTTCGAAGCGCTGATGAAGATTGACCGCCGAATTATCTATTTGATATTAGCCGCGGTGGTTATTATTCCATTCATATTCCCTTTTCTAATCCACCCAAAAGCAATGCCGCCGGTCGAAGAGATGTTTTACTATATTGATACGATGCCGAAAGATAAAGCATTAGTCATCTCGGTTGACTACTCTCCAGATACTGAACCCGAACTGCAACCAATGACGATTGCTCTTCTACGACATGCCTTTGCCCGAAGGATTAAAGTTGGAGTCTTAAGCTATTTTGTCTTAGGTTTAGGACTTGCCGAAAATGCTTTACATCAAGTGGCAGAAGAGTTTAACCAACGAGCCAAGTCCAGCGAAGACAGTATTATTTATGGTCGCGATTATGTCTTCTGGGGCTGGCAGACGCCACCCCTTACCGTTATTTTAGGTATGGGCGAACGAATTAGCCGAGTCTTTACGGTTGATTACTACGGTAATAAGACCGATACCTTACCAATGATGCAGAAGGTTAAGAATTACAGTAATGTCGGAATCATTGTTTCAGTTTCCGCTTCCGCCACCCCTAGTTCGTATATCGTCTATGCTCAAACATCATTTGGGGTTAGAGTTGGAATCGCTTCTACTGCGGTTCAAGCTGCCGATATGTATCCTTGGCTCAATTCTGGACAAGCGACCGGGCTACTAGCTGGAATGAAAGGCGGCGCCGAATACGAGGAGTTAGTGGAAACCAAAATCGGCATCACTGGTCGTCGACGAGCGACCGAAGCAATGGCGTCTCAGACTACGGCACATTTTGCGATTATCCTTTTCATCATCGTCGGAAATATTGGCTATTTCGCCCTGCGCAGGAGGAAAAAATGAGTCATGACCCTTGGATTTGGATTGGTGCTGTTTTAACCCTATTTATTTTCTCTTTCTTGTATAAAGAGAATCCTTTATATCGTTTTGCCGAACATCTTTTTGTCGGAATCGCTAATGGTTATAGTATAACCTTTACCTGGCATCAAATATTAGTCCCGGCTCTTATCGACCCGGTTGCACATGGTCAGCGGTTATGGTTGATTGCGGTTGCTTTTATTGGCGCATTATATTTTACCCGCTTTATTCCCAAAATTTCCTGGCTGGTGAGAATACCCATCGCGTTAGTTTTGGGTTATTATTCGGGCGCCTATATCCCGCGAGAAATTGACGCTGGAATTATCGAACAGACAAGAGCAACCGTCCTGACTCGAGCCTCCTTCAGCAATTGGCAACAAGGACTATGGGTAGTATTAATTCTAATCGGCGTCGTTGCTACGGTTTCCTATTTCTTCTTCTCGCGCGAAAGAAAAGGAATAATAAAACCACTCTCCTATATCGGAATCGTCTTCATCATGCTTGGTTTTGGCGCTTCTTTCGGTTATTCGGTGATGGCGCGTATTTCACTTTTCATTGGCAGGATTCAGTTCCTAATGAGAGACTGGCTGGGGTTGATACATTGACGCAAAACGCTTAACGCTATACGCTGAACGCCAGAAAACCTAACCGTGGTATATCAATTTGAAAAATTAGAAATAGCGTAAAATTATGTTCTTCCTTCCCTTCTCTATATTCATTTTCATACTCTTTATCTTATTTTTGCCGGTTATCTTTTTACTTATTCAGATTGGAACTATTGGCATCGCATTTCAAAAATTGGGTATGTCTTCTTATACCGGGTTTATGTTCTTTTTATTTTCGCTGATTGGCAGCGCAATCAATATTCCAATCAAAGAAAAGACTCATGCCGTTGAAGCAGAGGTGCCAATCCCAGAGTTTTATCGATTTTGGTTTGGGGTGAAGCCAAGAATGCTGGAAAAACAAATCATCGCCTTGAACTTAGGTGGTTGTATATTACCTGTACTATTAGCATTTTATCTTCTATTCAAAGCGCCCCTCGTTCCAGTCCTAATCTGCACTACCATCATGATTGTTTCGTCAAAACTCTTGAGCCGTCCGATTCAGGGTGTCGGAATCGTGCTACCGGCTTTTATTCCACCGATTGTTTCGGCGATTTTGGCATTAATCTTTGCCCGACATAATGCACCCGCGGTCGCTTACATTTCCGGAGTTTTAGGGGTATTGATTGGGGCAGATTTGCTTAATCTAAACCAATTAACCAAAGTCGGCAAAGGTGTAATGTCAATTGGCGGGGCTGGGGTATTTGATGGAATTTATCTGGTTGGAATTATTGCGGTTCTGATTGCATAAATTACTTAGACGGGTCGCACCCGTAAGAACTATAAAATAAACACCCCTTCCGGCTTTTCTAACGGGGATTACCAAATGAATATTTGTAACTTATTTAGTTTGGTTACTCATAATTTTACGGTTTCGGCTGATTTCTCTTGACAAATCATTGATTTTATGTATATTTATTTAATTCAATATTTTAGCAGAATGGAGGATGAAATAAAATGAGTATTAAACCATTTTACGTTACCCTCAAGAAGATTGCTTTGCAGTTAATTGACCAATTTTAAGCAAAGGAGGTTTAAGATGTCTGCCCGACGGACTATCACAATCAAAAGTAATAAACCGATTGCCGTGATTTCAATCGAGGAATATGAAAGTATGAAAGAAACGATTGAGCTTCTTTCACAAAATCCTAATTTAGTTCGAAAACTTAAAGCAGAACGAAGAAAAATCGGCAAAGGTGATTTTATTTCGTTTGAAGATTTCAAGAAGAAGTATCGTGTGAAATAAATGCATCAACTCCTATTCTCAAGAGGTGTTGAGAAATTCTTAACCAGTCTTAAAAAGAGAAATAGCAAATTGTTCAATCGGTTTATTGAAGCATTTAATGAAATATCGAAAAATCCGTATTGCGCAACTGCCTTGGTCGGGAATTTAAAAGGCTATTACTCATATCGGGTCGGAGATTATCGAATTCTGTATGAATTGAGAAAACAACCGTTAAAGGTTTATGTGTTGAAAATTGAACATCGAAAAGATGTTTATCGGTAGCGACAAAACAAGTCACAATGTTTATGTTTGATAGTAATCGAAAATTTATAAGGAGGATAGATGAAAGGGTTTAAGTTTTTAGGACTGATTTTATTCGGTTTAATGATATTGACGCCAAAAACAGAAGCAGCCACAGCAGAAGGCTTTGTGCATGAACGAGGAATTTCTGATACTTTAATAAAAGCTTACACACCAGGTGTGCCAAATGATACAATCCGCGATGATATTAATACGGCTGGGCTTTATTCTTTCTATTCTACGGGATTAGGATCTAATTTTAATGTTGCTGGACAAAATTGGGAATTCACTATAACAAATCTTCAGAATCTTCCAGGACCAATAGATGTTATCTATCCCACCGATGTTTATCCAAATGGAGTTAGTGCAGCTGTTTGGAAATCTAAAAGGAGAGGAAGTGGAGATTTAAATATAAGAGTCACAAATAGAAAAAATAATATGACCAAAGTAGCACAATTGCCACCCGAATCAGAAAGAGGCTTGACTTATAGATGGCTTACGACAAACGTTGAAACTCTAAATGTTCGTCATGGTGACACATCAGATGTTTGGTATTTTTCAACAAGCGGAGATAATTGGTATTATAATAAACTAGTTTCAGTCCAAGATACTACAAGACATGGATACTCTTTTTATGTCAGCAATATCTTATTCACAGCCTCATGATTTTTATATTAAAGACTTTTCTCCAGAAACTACACAAGTTGGAACAAGGAACTTGAGTATTGATGTTGCAACTGATAGCGCACTTTTTGGGGGAAATGTCACAGTTAAAACACACATTCCTTCACTTAGTTGGAACTCGACACAAACTGGCAGTTTGCCTTTATTTGGGCATCAGAAACGACTATTAACCTTGGTTACTTAACAACCCCGGGCACATACGCTCGCGTGTGTAGTTTGTTTTCAAGACCAGGTGGTACTGAACTCGAAGCAGTTTTAGAAGATACCCTATTCGTAACCGGTAATCCAATTATACCCGGCTGGTCACAGCTTACCGATGTGCCGGAAGGTAGCGGTAAGCGATGTAAAGCCGGCACCGATGCCTGCTCCGACGCTTATAACCGAGTCTGGATTAGTAAAGACGGCACACTGGAAAACTATTACTGGACGCCAAACCTTACTGGTAGCGGCATCTGGACTACCGCAACTCTACTTCCTTCGGGTCAAAAAGGCAAGACCAAAAAGGGCGCAAGTCTTATCTATGCCAATGGCAAAATCTTTTATAAAGAGGGTTATGGTCCGGGCTTCTGGTGTAAAGATACCAGTGCCAATGCTTCCTGGACTCCTCTGGCAAATTATACAATTAATGGAAAGTTTGTGAAAGCCGGCACTAGCCTTGCCTGGGATAATTCCGATTTAATCTATATGACGGTTGGTAGTAAAAATCAGGATAATAAACCGGTTTTAGCCAGCTACAGTATTTCGGGTAATAACTAGACCAATGAACTCTTACCCGAAGGAATTGTGCCAAAGAAGAAATTTAAAGAAGGCGCAGCAATCGTCTATACACCGGATGGATTTTTTGCCTCAGTTGGTCATACTTCGGAATTATTGAAAAGAGATATGAGCGGTAATTGGACTAAAGCAACCAATATCCCGATAAACAAAAAATTTAGCGGCGATATTGCCTGTAATCCGATAGATAATTATATCTATACCAACGAAGGAAAAAATGTCGCTAATTTTAACCGATATCTGATAACCGGTGGTGCCTGGCAAAACTTAACCGCTTGGCCCTTGGGTAGAGAAGGGAAGAATCCAAAAGAATGTGCCATCACCGGTAGCGATGGTATCATTTATGGTGTGAAAGGCAAGAATACGCGTGGCTTTTGGGAATATGTTCCTGCCAGTTCTTTTAGTGATAATACAATTCCAAACCAACCTGTCTGCGTGCAGACACGCACAGGCAGACCAGAAAAAGATGTCCAGTTTTATCGGGTGAGCAAAACCAAAAATGATATAAGAATACCCACGATAATGAATTCGTCTCGCTTCGCTCAACGGACTCTTCGAGTTGCGTCAAAAGTGAAAAACTATGCTGGAAATTTCAGAATTTACCGGGCTGATGGCAGAGAAGTTAAAAGCAGAGAATTAAAACAAGGTATCTACTTCTTCCAATCAAAAACCCCTGAAGGCACAACCTATAAAGTAATTATCCCAAAATAACGAAACTATCGAAACCCGGTTCCGATAGTAACCAGTAATAAGAGTCAGCCCCCGAACCACCCCCCCCAGGCAATTCCCGAAGCCGCCTCCCAGCTAACTCCCTAACCAACCTCCCAATCAACTCCGTAGGCGACTCCCGAAGCGACTCCGTAGGTCACTCCCTAAGCCACCTACGGGGTCACCCCATAGGTGATACCCCCTCCTAAGCCCGAAATTACGGTAAGCGTTTAAAGATGCTCGACTTAGAAGAAATTTTGGGTCAATTTTTATGTGATTTATAATCACAATAATCCGTGTCCCTCTGTGTTAATCTGCGTTCACCTGTGGTTAAATTTGTCTCTGATTTCTCTGCTATCTCTGCGGTTAAATTATTTTGTGAGTTTAGTGTTTTCGGTGGTTAATGTCTCTCCGTTTCTTCTTTTTCAGTTTCTTCTGTTTATGCAGTCAAAGTTTTCCGGCTTGATTAGGTGAGACCCAAGCAGTCACTCCCGCTTTTTTAGGAAGAATTTCTATCAAATTCAAAAGATATAAAGTATTTTGAGTCAAAAAAGCATCCTTGACTTTGGGTAAAAGTTCAATATAATGCCAGCGTCTGTTATGACAATTTATCAAATAATAAAATTTAACCAACCAACAACCACATTGAAGTTTAAGACTAAAGCTAAAACGCTATGGTTTTAATTCTTTGTTTGTTCGAAGGTTAAAGCTTTCGGCAAAATTACAAGGAGGAATGAGATGGCAAATGAAGAAAAACTAAACCCATTCAAGATTGCTCAATCGCAACTTGATGAAGCAGCAAAGCTGCTTGGACTGGATGAAGGAACCCATATGGCTTTACGCACCCCAATGCGTGAACTTCATGTGACACTGCCAGTTCGAATGGACAGCGGCAAGTTCAAAGTATTCCAAGGTTTTCGTGTCCAATACAATGATGCACGTGGTCCGTGCAAAGGTGGTATTCGTTATCATCCGGAAGAAACGATTGATACCGTCCGAGCTTTAGCCGCCTGGATGACCTGGAAAACTGCCGTTGTCGATATTCCGCTGGGTGGCGGTAAGGGCGGCATCATCTGCAACCCAAAAGAAATGAGCGAAGGAGAAATCGAACGACTTAGTCGCCAATACATTAGACAGGTTGGTCGAATGCTCGGAATTGATAAAGACTGTCCAGCACCGGATGTTTACACTACTCCTCAGATTATGGCTTGGATGGTTGATGAATTCTATTGGCAGAAAGGTTACAATGAGTTTGGCATGATTACCGGAAAACCAATTGCTCTTGGTGGTTCATTGGGTCGTAACGACGCTACTGCCCGGGGCGGAATCTATACGGTTCGCGAAGCCTGCAAAAATTTAGGTATCGACCCGGCAAAAGCAACTTATGCGATTCAAGGCTTTGGCAATGCTGGACAGTTCGCCGCTACCTTACATAAGGATGTTTTAGGCGGTGGTAAACTGGTTGCGGTAAGTGATTCTCGTGGTGGAATCTTTTCCAAAGATGGAATCGACCCGCACGCCATCGTCGAACATAAATTGAAGACCAGCAAGGTTGAAGGATTTCCCAATACAAAACCGATTACTAACGAAGCATTACTCGAGCTCGAGGTTGATGTCCTTTATCCATCAGCGCTGGAGAATGTTATTACCGATAAGAACGCGGGTAATGTCAAAACCAAGATTAGCTGCGAGTTAGCCAATGGTCCAACTACACCGGAAGCCGATAAAATCCTAACCCAAAAGGGTGTTTTCGTAATACCCGATTTCTTAGCTAATGCCGGTGGTGTTACCGTTTCCTATTTCGAAATGGTTCAAGATGCTTATAACTATTTCTGGGATATTAAAACGGTTTACGAGCGACTCGATGCCAAAATGACTAAGGCTTTCCATGATGTTCTCAATACTTTTAGCCAATACACGAAGAAAAATATCACGATGCGTACAGCGGCTTATCTTATTTCCGTTAAACGAGTTGCTGAAGCGATGAAACTACGCGGCTGGGTCTAATTCGAATTCAATTGAAAGGGACTCCGGAGTTCGGAGTCCCTTTTTGTTTTTAAATGTGATTAACGGAGAATTTTTAAAGAAATATCTAATGCTTTTGCCGAATGGGTGAGTGCTCCAACTGAAATATAATCAACTCCGGTTTTAGCGACCGCACCTACATTTTTAAGATTTACCCCACCCGAAGCCTCGTATTTCGCCCCGCCTAATTTTACTGCCATTCTCATTTCTTTAAGACTCATATTATCAAGCATAATGAGCTTAATATTTTGCGATAAGGCAATTTTAATCTCATTCAGATTTTTAGTTTCTACCTCGATCTTTAAACCTTTTGGCTTAACTTGTTTTGCTCTTATTATTGCGGCGCGCAGACTCCCAGCAGCAATAATGTGATTATTTTTAATAAGAATCATATCGTCCAATCCAAAACGGTGATTTTTCCCCCCGCCAATTATTACTGCATACTTTTCCAATTCTCTCAAACCAGGAATCGTTTTTCGAGTATCAAGGATTAATGCTTTAGCGCCCCTTACCGCATTTACGAATTTATTGGTCAAAGTAGCAACTCCCGAAAGATGTTGTAAGAAGTTAACTGCTACTCTTTCCGCGGTAAGAATGGCACCCGCATCACCTTTCACCAAGGCGATTACATTACCCGGTGTCAACTTAGCCCCGTCTTTCTTCTTGGTAACAAATTTCAGATTCCTATTTACCGCCCGAAACACTTGTCGAGCGATAGCAATGCCGGCAAGAATTCCTTTTTCTTTAGCGATGATTGCTGCGGTTACTTCTTTCTTTTTCGGAACGACCAGTTGGGTTGTTATATCGCCTTTTCCGATATCTTCTTTAAGGGCAAACTGGATTAATTTATTTATTGATAATCTCCGTTTCATTTTTTTAATAATAATTCAGCGATCTGGACGGCATTAGTTGCTGCACCCTTACGCAAATTATCCGCCACAATCCAGACGCTTATCCAATTCTCATCGGCAAAATGCTTTCGGATTCGACCAACCAATACTTCATCCTTGTCAAACACATCAATCGGCATTGGATATTTTGGGTCGGCATAAACTTTTATTCCTGGCGCTTCTTGCAAAACCGATATTATTTCATCGACCGTTACTTTCCGATCAAATGCAACATCTACCGCCTGCGAATGTCCGACAAAAACCGGCACCCGCACACAGGTTGCCGTAATTGGTAATTCTGGCTGATTTAAAATCTTTCTGGTTTCCAGAATTATCTTCATCTCTTCACCAGCATACCCATCTTTTCTAATCGCGCCAATTTGTGGAATCAGATTCGCCCCAATCGGATGAAGCAAAGGTAACAGTTCATCGGGTAGTTTTCGCTCCCCTACTGCAATATTCTCAATTTCGTATCGCAATTGTTCTACCGCGGCGCTACCGGCGCCTGAAACCGATTGAATACTGGTTATCGTGACCCGGTTAATTTTTGCTATTTTTCGCAATGGTGCCAGTACCACTACTAATTGAATGGTTGAACAATTAGGACTGGCAATAATATTTTGATGGTTAAAACATGTTTCAGGATTTACCTCAGGGATTACTAATGGCACATCTTTTTCTAACCGGTATAACGAAGATTTATCAATTACAACACAATATTCTCTTGCTTTTGGTATATATTCTTTTGCGATTTTTTCATCAACCGCAAAAAATACCATATCGAGTCGGCTAAAATCTGCCTCAGCCAAATACTTAATCTCAACTGGGTGGTCTCGAAAAGGTATTTTTTCACCGGCGCTTTTCTCGGAGGCAAAAAGCGTTAATTCATCTACCGGGAAATTACGTTGCCACAAAAGCTCAAGGATTTTTTTACCCACTAAACCGGTTGCACCAACTATTGCTACTTTCATAGATTAAATAAAATACTAAACATAATAATAGAGTTTGTCAATATTTAGGAACTGATAAAAGAAAAAGGTGCATGCATAAGCATGCACCCAAACTCGCCGGTTAGGCAATTTTTCTGACTTCTCGGAGAGAGAGACCCCATGTCAGAAATTTTATTCTATATAGAATAGCAAATAACGTGCCATAATCAATTATAAAATTAATAGCATAAGTAATTAAAATACAAGGTTTTAAGATTAAGAAAACTATCGGTCATTGTTTTTTTGCTGTTTTATGGCGGAGTTTTCAACATTGATTGCAGATAATTTCGGCACTTCGCAATTTGGATTCAACCTTAATTTTAAGCGGCTTAGCTCATCCCATATTCCTGAATCTTCTTCCTTAAAGTATCACGATGAATATTTAATAGCTCGGCTGCTTGGGTTTGATTATGTCCAGTTTTGGTTAATGCCTCACCAATCGCTCGCTTTTCGATTTCGGTAAGGTTCAAATTCCCAACCACTGATTCGATATTCATCTCAACTGTCTTACTTGGCGGTAATACGGCGGGTCTTTCAAGTAACCTCATCATTCCCAAAGTTGAAATAATATGCCCCAATGAGATTTCTTTTTGCCCTTCATACTGACACCGTTCATAGGCTCTTTCGACTAGATTACGCAATGTTCTGACATTTCCGGTGAAAAGTTCATTGCCGCCTTCAGCATATTCCCAAGCCAGCTTACTCAAGAATTTAACCACGGCGTTTGATATTCCAATTTTGCCCATTATTCTTGGGTCATTATTCATCTTCTCGATAAAGAAGTTACACAACTCCAAAATATCATTTTCTACAATTTCATATGACTCGCCGGTCCATTTTTCCCGTAGGCTGGGTACCAGAAGACAGTGCTGGACCAATCGCGCATAGAAATCAGACCGCAAAGATTTCTGCAATTGCTCAATCGTTCGGTTGGTAGCACAAATCACTCTAAAATCCACTTCGATCTCGCGCGATGAACCTAATCGCTTAATTGTCTTGTATTCCATAGTCCGCAATAGCTTCAGTTGTACCTCTTTCGACAAATCGCCTATCTCATCTAAAAAAACCGTCGACCCGGTGGCTGCCTCGAAAATTCCCTCTCGCAAACCAGTAGCACCAGTAAATGCGCCCCTTTCGTGGCCAAAAAGTTCATCCTCAATTAAATTCCGATCGAGTGCGGCAATATTGACGGTCAAAGGTTTACTTTTTTCTTTTAATTCTGGATCATAACGATATGACTTCTTATGAATAGCATTTGCGGCTAGTTCTTTACCTACTCCAGGACCTCCTAAGATTACTACAGTAGCTTCAGTTGGGGCAATTCGTTCTATTTCATAAACTAAATAACACATAAGCCTAGAACGCCCAAGAATCATAGAGTGGTACCCCCCCCATTCTTCTTTTTGCGGATTAGCAAGAGGTCGCAACGCAAAAGAATCAATGAGTGAAGCGATACGTAAATAAAAATTCTCTGCCATATCATAATCAGGCGCGAAGGTGCAAGAACCATAACCAGGATAAACCAGATACTCGGCAAAATTCCGAGTTGTATCCAGTCCGATTCGGGATGAAACAAAAAGCACCGGCACAAATCGGTCGATTGGCTTCGACCGTAGCATCCCATAAATTAAAAATCCCTGAAGGGCACGTTCATCAAAACTTTTCGGGGGTGATTTCCATAGATCAGTTACCCGTAACAACTTCTGAGGGGTTTTCGTATGGGTGAAGTCGACATCTTGAATAATTAAAGAAACAAATCGTCCCGGATTATTATGATACCATTCAACCAAGCTTTGATAGCTATCAAGATAAATGTACTCAAAAACTGAATATATCTTACCATCGGCATATTTCTTAAGATTATTCACTAATGCGGTAAAGGCGTCATAGAGGTCATCAATCACTAATATAACTGGTTGTAGCGAATCCTGCATAAAACCTCCTTTAAATTTTAATTTTGTTACTCATATTAGAAGCATTTGGTTAAAAACTCTTAATACTTGAAAGAATTGAAAACAAGTCAAAAATCTTTATCCATATTTTTTCACCCGGATAATACAAAACTTGCTCCTTATCTAACATTACGATGTAATCTTGATAATCGGCTTTGAGTTCCTCAAACTCTGAAACAAGGTGTGAATCTTTACGGTCGAAGTTGATACTTTCTTTACTGTCACTTACTAAATGAATAACGAGTTTCCGATTCCAGTCAGTTGCAGTTTCGTAATCAAAAACAAAGTGAGCATAAGTCTGCGCATAGCGTAAATGGTCAGTGCAAACATGCTCCAACCAATTATAAAGTCGAGAATCCCAGAATAACTTGGAACGATTATAAATATCCGGAAAGTCAACATTGACCAAGTAAATAAATGAAACAGATAAATTTGAATTACTCGATCGAGTATTTTCCATAAATTGATCTACTTTATAATCATTACGATTCAAAGACAATTCATGAATTTGTTTTTTGTCACCAAGTACATTATAACATATTTTTTTTATTATTGTAGCTAAATTAGCTATTCTTGTTTCCTTATTTAATCGTTTAATAAAGCGATAATAAGGCATTAGAAAGTCATCTTGTCCAAAATGAACTGGTTCCCCGGCGTCTTTCGAAAAGTGCTTGCGCAAAACCAATCCCAGGTCTCGATCCGCATTCAAATTATATTTGTTAGTTATCTCTTTTAGTCGATTAAAAGCTCCAACTAGATTGCCTTTCACGACATAATTGTGATTTAGGGCAATCATATCGGTCGCAATTTTTACAACGGTGGGAACAGATTTTGCTTCCACCTGCGCCTTGTACCAAATTCTACGTTTAATTATCGGGCGTACTACGACAATGCCCAATCCGGATATTATGGAAAACAACACAATTGTAATCAAGAGCGTTCGAATTATACTGATTTTAAAACGATAACTCCATTCTTTACGTATGAGATTTTCGGTACGAAGTGCATAGCCTAAATTACCTAAATTTGAAGCAAGAATTTCCGCCCGATGTTTGTAACGGGTGGCAATAGTCTGATTGTTCACTTCAAGCGCTGAGCGAAAACTGTTCCACATTTCACTTTCGGCTCGATATAAAATGCCCATCCGGTTTATAAAACAGTCGATTGCATATTCTTTTTGCTTATGTTCTCTTAACACAATAAGATCGACAAGCGTATCACCATTAATTGAGTTAAAATATAGACCAATTATTTTCTGATTTCGATCAGACGTGATAATATTCATATTGGAAAAGTAATCGGGGCTGGCAAGATTTATTTCATCGAGATTGGAGGAAAATAACTGTAACTTAGTAATTCTGACTTCGTTTTCATTACGCCAACCCAATTCCGCCAGTACGATATTGCCCAGTGAATAAAGGTCTTGAAAATTAATCGAGTTTGTATTAATTTTTGCCTCTGGGCTATAAAGAAGCTTCGGAAATTCTCCTTTGGTTAAGTAGATAGTTTTCATAATTTTGCCGGTCCGATCCATTTTTATAAGGTATTCCTGACCACTAGAACTTGTTCCACAGGTGAATATCTCTCCTCGAAAAACTTTGATTGCTTGAGGAGTCATAATTCCTAATGGACTCTGCCACAGAACTTTACCAGTAGATGAAAAACAAGTAACCGAATTATTTCGTTCACTTTGGGTTGATTCGGCTTTATTTTGTGTTATTGAAACGATCTCTCCGGTTCGGTCGGAATTGAAGTCGTAAATATCAAATTGTCGGTTTATTTCGTAATTCAAATTATTTAATGACAAATCTAATTGTATACCAGTATCTGCTTTAACCGAAATCAGTTTATAAAAATTACTTGCTAAAATTTCTTCATAATCATCACCATCCAGATTGCCAATTTCAACCTGTTTTGGTAAAAATGGCAATTTGAATTTTCTAACTGATTTACTGTCTGGAACAATAAAAAAAACAAGATCCCCTGCAATTGCCATAATTTCATCGCCAGGGTTTGGTCCAAAATTTCCGGTTTCTAACCAAGATATTGCCTGGTTATTGATTCCAGGGAGGAGTAATTCCCAAGAAATTTTACCCAAGCTATTAATTCCAAAAAGATAAGGACTGGCTGCTACTATTAGTAACGGGTTAGATTCTCTGCCGCGTTGCAAAATAGTAAGTTTGGATACCGTCGTGGGGGATTGAAAAGACCATAGAACTGAATTTCCTGTATTAGTGAGCAATATAACCCGATTCGGATTTATCGCAACTGCAATCTCTGGTAAACGGTCATTCTCAATATCATAAAAAACCAAATGCTTTGGCAATGAATTAATAAAGTTACTCCACTCAAGAACAAGAACGGGTGAATACGCCCAGGACGCATTAAAAAAAAGGATTAAGATTGCACCGCTAATCCAGCTTTTCATTACTTTCGATAATAAAAATCGGAATTTGGGTAATGACAACTACTGTAAAGCATAAAGAAAAATTCGATCACTTAGAACTAACATCTCGTTAGCAGCACCTTTAACAACATCTGATGGTATAATCGCTAAGCATCGCTCATCAAGATCGATATAGAATTTTTCCCGTAATTTCTCATCTAATACTACAATGCCCGGTTCCAGAAATTGTGAAGTACGAATTGCCCAGTCAGTTGATACCGGCAACTCGTAGTCAATAAAACCTAATATTTCAATTTCGTTATCATTATCGATATCGGTTAACGCACAGACCCAAGTTGAAACTAAAGCTGGTTCTCGAATAATTAAAGGGAAATAACGTCTTGTTGCTAAAGTTTCTAATACGGTATTCTCAAGTCGGAATGCATAGAAACGGGCTGTCTTACCTCGCGTCGCGGTTACGATATCCGATATCCCATCATTATTGATATCGGCAACTCCTAAAGATGTAAATGCACGCCGCAAAAAACGTTCTCTGGGATATTGAGTAATAATCTTCCCGGTTTTACCATCCATAATTGCCAATCGCCCAAGTGAACCATCTTCAGTACCAAATATCGCAACCACTTCTAATTTCTCATCTCCGTTTAAATCTGCGATTGCTGCATCAGTATACGCAGCGACTTTTGAATCTTTTTCTAAAATACCATTTATGGTATTAAATGCTACCTGCCAAACTAGTTTTCCCGAACTACTTAAAACGATGACTCTGCCTAAAGGATTGTCTTGACTATAAGTAGTGCAAATAATTTCGTTTCTGCCGTCTTGATTAATATCACCAATTGCTGCAATGAATGGTAAAATATCCAATTGATAAGACCAACGATTAAATCCATCGTCAAAGTTATAACATGAAATTTGAAAAGAGTTTGATTCCTCCCTGGAAGCAATCTTTTCTACTGTTAACAAAGCTAATTTTGAATCCTTAGTGTTTAAAAAATTGAATGCCTTTACCGAAATTATCGGATTCATTGTCCGAAGTCGTCGTATCCTTTTGGCGCCGCGTAAATAATAAATTGTATTTAAAGAACAAGCAACGGTGTGAATATTTCCATTCCTATCCTTAAAAAAATCGCATGCAGATGGTAGCGAGTATTTAAATAAGCCTTGCGAATCAAGAATGAGTGTTCGATTTTGATAACCAACAATTATTTCCAATTTACCATCCGAGTTTATATCGCAGGTTCTCAGATTATAATTTAATTTATGGATACCGCCGACTAATTGAAAAGGTTCAGGTGCAAAATCTTCCGCAATCCAAACCGTCTTAAGATTTTGCTTTTGTCGTAACGAAGAATCTAATTTCTTAGATAGCACTTGACTTTGAGCCCGTGGTGGTAAATTACTAACTTTTGAATAGAAATTAGTATTATTATCATCACACCCAATACTAATCCATCCGGACTGAATCGATTTACGTTCATTAATTCGTTTAACTGTAAATACACTAAAAAGAACCGATAGGATACAAATTATTATTATCAGTAAGATAAGGATAGCGGGTGAAAAAAGTTTTCGGATTTTTTCCCCAATTTGGAAAATTAAAATATTTTTCAAAAAGCCTCCGAGGTCAAAAAGCAGTTTGTCAAAAACTAATAACTTCTAACCGCTTCTGGGCGCAAACTTAATTTTACAGCCATATATGAAAAGTCAAGAAGAAAATTGAATTTTAATTTAGGGTTGAGGCATTAATCAAGTTGACTTTCGAGAAAAATCTGATAACCTTAACTAATACAATAAGATAAATTGGAGAGCTAGTCCTAATTGGTAAGGCAGCGGACTTGAAATCCGCCTCCCAGTAATGGGGTTGTGGGTTCGAATCCCTCGCTCTCCGTGTCCGCCATAGGCGGACGGCAAATAGCGAAAAGCTTATGGCATTCAGATTCGAAAACTTGGAGATATGGAAATTGGCGTGCGAATTTTGCGAAAAACTGCATGTAGTTAGTAAACAGTTTCCTAAATCGGAGCTTTTTGGTTTAACTTCAGATTTAAATCGATCCGGAGTTTCCATTCCAGCTAATATTGCGGAAGGTTCAGGAAGCGATAGCGATCGAGAATTTAAAAGATACCTTGGGATTGCTACAAAATCGCTCTTTGAAGCAGTATCGCATCTCTTCATTGCGAAAAGAAGAAACTATCTGAAAGATGAAGAATTTGTAACATTGTATGCTGATGCCGAGTTACTGGTTAAGAAAATTAAATCATTCGAGAAAACGCTTGAGTAAAATCCTGCTATATGCTATTTGCCAATCCGGAGAGGTGGCCGAGCTGGTCTAAGGCGCCCGCTTGCTAAGCGGTCGCACGGGTAAAACCGTGCCGGGAGTTCAAATCTCCCCCTCTCCGTGTGCCTGAGGCACATCTGAAATTAATTTAAGCTGAAATATGGCAGAACAATTGCACATAGACAAAGTTAGAGTACGTATTGCACCAAGTCCGACCGGTGCAATTCATGTTGGATTGATTCGAAGCGCCCTCTATAATTGGCTATATGCTCGTCATCATCAAGGTAAATTTGTTCTAAGAATCGAAGACACCGACCCGACTCGCTCCACCGAAGAATCATCCAAAGCGATTCTTGAGGGATTCCGTTTAGTCGGTATCGATTATGATGAGGGACCATTTTTCCAGTCACGAAGATTTAATATTTATCGAGAATATGCCCAGAAACTCTTAGCCGAAAACAAAGCCTATTATTGTTACTGCCCAGCCGACCAATTAGAAGCTGAACGACAAGCCGCTTGGAATCAAAAGAAAATCTGGAAATACGATAGGCGTTGCATAAAACTCTCCCAAGCCGAAAAAGAAAAACTCGATGCTTCGAATCAACCAAAAGCGCTTCGGTTCTTGGTCCCACCTAAAAAAGTGGCTTTTGACGACTTGATTCACGGTTCAATTGAAAAAGCACCGCAGGACATCGAAGACTTTATTCTGCTGCGTGGCGACGGCTCTCCTACTTATAATTTTGCCGTGGTAATCGATGATGCCTTGATGGAAATTACGCACGTGATAAGAGCGGTCGAACATATTGCCAATACCCCAAAACAGATATTAATTTACGAGGCGCTGGGATTTACCGTACCTAAATTTGCTCATCTGCCATTAATCTTAGGTCCGGACCGCAAGAAATTATCCAAACGTCACGGTTCTTTATCTTTATTTGAATACCAAAAAGGCGGAATTTTACCCGAAGCATTAATCAACTTTTTAGCACTTTTAGGCTGGTCACCGGGTGGCGACCGTGAAATCCTAACCCGGGAAGAAATGATTAAGGAATTTACTTTAGAAAAAGTTAACAAGTCCAATGCAATATTTGATAATAAGAAACTGGAATGGATGAATAGCGAGTATATTAAATCCTATGCCGAAGAAAAGCTTTATGATTTAGTAGTCCCCTTCTTAAATGAACAAGGAGTGACCAGTTTTGACCAATCACGTTTATTAAAAATCCTTTCTCTAATCAAAGTTCGTTCGCGCACTTTGGTCGAATTGGCAACTATGGCAAAGCCATTTTTAACCGAAGAAGTTACTTATGACGAAGAAGCGGTTAAGAAATATTTGACTGAACCGGCACGAAAATATCTCGGACTAATGTCTGAGCAATTCCAATCCATCGCTGAGTTCACCAGTGCCAATTTAGAGCAAGAGCTTCGAAAATTAGCCGAAGAGCTTAAGGTTAAAGCCGCTGAATTAGTTCATCCCTGTCGGGTCGCTTTAACCGGCAAAAGTGTCGGACCTCCGCTATTTGAAACAATTGAGCTTATCGGTAAAGAATGGGCGTTAAAACGCCTTGCCCAATGGAAGCTCTAAAACTCTTTATAGCAATTTACTTTCGATAACAAATTAGCTGTTTCCTTAAATCACTCAAACCCATCTCGGAGGTTATTTGCTCGATTCTTCGACATAGTCAACTGCTTTTGACCCTAAGACTTGTGACTAATAACTTTTAATTTTTTTACTTCTAACCTATTTTACCATTTTTTCTTATAACCCATTCTCTTATGACCTAAAGTAAGACTTGACTTTAAATTACCTCTTCTTATCATCAATTTAAGAAACTTCGGTTTTAGTTATTAGAATGGACCAAGTAATAAGTAAAGAGATGTTTACTTACAGCGCTTCGTGAGCTTCTAAGTTAACATTTGTTTACTTAAAATAAGGAAATCGGAATAGGTTAACGAAAGGTCACTTATGGATTCAAGAGTTGGAATATTCGAAATGCAACCGACTGGTTATAAAGCATTTATTCCCAAACCATTACCACCTGAACCTTCAATTAAATTTGATAATGAATTACAATCCTTGCTATCCAAAGCCGATAGAACGCTGGCTAGATTAGATGGGATAGTAACCGTTTTACCCAATCCCGACCTTTTTCTCGCAATGTATGTAAAAAAAGAAGCACTCCTCAGTTCTCAAATTGAAGGCACTCAAGCTTCACTTGAAGGAATCCTTGAATTTGAAGCGGATTTAACCCCCAAGGAAGATATAAATGAAGTAAAAGAAGTTATCAATTATATCAAAGCGCTGAATTATGGCATTAAACGGTTAAAAGAAGTCTCAATGTCTCTGGGTTTAATTAAAGAGATACATAAAATATTAATTGAAGGAACCGGAAAAGCGGGCAAAACTCTGGGTGAATTCAGGACAACCCAAAACTGGGTTGGACTGCCCGGAACTCCAATCATTGATGCGACCTTTGTCCCGCCACCACCCGATAAGGTTTTATCGGCAATGTCAGACCTGGAAAAATTTATTCAGCAAGAAGTTGGAATACCACCTTTGATAAAAATCGCTTTAATTCACAGTCAATTCGAAACCATTCACCCTTTTATTGATGGTAATGGTAGAATTGGAAGACTCCTGATAACATTTTATCTTTTCTGGAAGGATATTTTATCCAAACCGCTTTTATATCTGAGTTTCTATTTGAAAAAAAATCGGGCGGAATATTACAATTTACTAAACAAGGTGCGCACCGACGGGGAATGGGAAAAATGGATAAAATTCTTTCTCAAGGGAATCAGCGAAACCTCCGATGAGGCAGCAAAAACCGCTAAAGAAATAATTAACTTAAAAGAAGACTTAATTACAAAACTTTATGAAAATTCGGTATCCAGCGTCTTTGCGGTAAAACTTATTGACTTACTTTTCCAAACCCCTTTACTCGATGCAAAAATCGTCACCGAAAAATTCAAAATCTCAAAAGTTGCTGCCAACAAATTAATTAAGACATTTAAAACCATTGGTATCCTCAAAGAGATAACCGGCAAACAAAGATATCAAAAATATCTCTTTAAAGATTACGTTGATCTCATCGCCCGGGGAACCAAACAATAAATATAAAGCTATACCACTTTTGTTATAGCGACAAATAAATGAAAAGATTAGTTGCTACTTTTTCTGTGGTCTCCGTGGTTAGTAATCGGTATTAATCGGTAGTTAAATAATCTTTATAATCGCCGTAATCATTGAGAGCATATCTTCATGCTCTCAAAATACTTGACACGCTCAAAACTTAAGGTATCTTTGACTAAGTAAAAGTTATTGAACAACATTACAAAAATATGGCTTAATTAATATGACAAAAGAAGAGAAATTAGCCTACATTCAGAAATTCTCCGAGAAGGAACTAACTAAAAAGATTTTGATACCACTTTTTGAAAGGATGGGATTTCGGAATGTTGAATATAATCATGGAATCCTCGAATTTGGTAAAGATATAATTTACTATGAAGATAATAAATTTGGCAGAAGAATTTATTGCGGCGTCCAAGTGAAAAGGGATGAGATAAATACCGGTCTAGTAAATGATTTATTTAATCAGGTCTCGGCGGCTTTTGGAGAACCATTTGTAGATCTTTCCTGTAATAAAAAAAGAGGGGAATTAGGCATATAAACGGACCAAAGTAGTTAAATATTTAGCTAAAATTTCAAATAAGTCAACACTCTTCTGATGATTAAATCGCCATTCCAGTTCTTTTAAGTAAAACAAAAACTTTTGTGCTG
>Ga0315274_10000380_pt1 | contig 69253 bp, 68 predicted proteins | sample YL17G02_20_MG_FD_203700 | JGI IMG/M metagenome (GOLD analysis project Ga0315274, IMG submission 203700) | Sediment microbial communities from Yellowstone Lake, YNP, Wyoming, USA - YL17G02_20 | ecosystem: Environmental > Aquatic > Freshwater > Lake > Sediment | place: USA: Wyoming | collected... | reverse complement strand
GCCAGCCCCAAGACCAAGATGGCAATGCCATTGCCCGCAGAGTGAATCAACCGGCGGGGGGGTCAAAATTGGACCGCTGGAAAAGGGTCAGTTTTCGACCGCTGTTGACATCCTTCCCGCGGGTGGGGGGCTCAATCTACACCCCCGGCATCGCGCGGTGGGATGGTTCGAGCTGGCATGCCGTCGGCACCGGTGTGAACAGTGAGGTCGATGCTATCGCGGTCGCCGGGTCGAACGTCTATGTCGGCGGCAACTTCACGGACGCGGGCGGGATTGCGGACGCTGACCGTATCGCTCGCTGGAACGGCTCGAGCTGGCACGCCCTGGGGACCGGCTTGAACGCCTTCGTCACTGCAGTCGCGGTGGCGGGACCGAATGTCTATGTCGGCGGCAACTTCACGGACGCGGGCGGGATTGCGGACGCTGACCGTATCGCTCGCTGGGATGGCTCGAACTGGCAGGCTCTCGGAACAGGTCTCAACGGCGTTGTCCGCCAAATCGAGGTGGTGGGGCCGGACGTCTACGCGAGCGGGCAGTTCACCGGTGCGGGCGGGGACCCGGACGCCAACCGCATCGCCCGCTGGGACGGGGCGAACTGGCACCCAGTGGGCACAAGCCTGAACGGGGCGGTTAACGGTTTCGATGTGGTCGGGCCGAACGTGTATGTGTGCGGTGCTTTCACCGACGCGGGCGGCGACCCCAGCGCGGACTACTTCGCCCTATGGGGAACCATGCTCCATCAGCTCCATTTGCCGCTTGTGCTGAGGAACGCGCCCTAGTCCGCGCAATCCAGGATCGCCTGTTCACGTGGGCGAACCGGCGGTCCTGCAACCGGGAGGATTCCTGAGGAGCCGACCTCTGCCGTCTGTGTTTTTGTTTGTTGTGCTCATCTCGTAACTGCGGCGCGCCTCGTGGGATAGCGGTCCATGGGTGTTGCTTTCGAGTGCGGTGGGCAGCTCGCGCGAACGGTGCGTGCGGCGGTTCTGCGTTTTCTCGTCTCGCTCCGCGTGAGATGGTTCATCCTCTTGCCCTCGCCTCCCGCTCCCGGTATAATGCGCCTCACTTGGGCGGTTAGCTCAGTTGGTTAGAGCATCGCGTTGACATCGCGAAGGCCGTAGGTTCGAGTCCTATACCGCCCACTGCACGACCCATAGCGCCAGGGTCAGGTCGAGTAGCAGAGCGGGCCGCCTCAGCGAGCGGGGATACGTGGTGCAAGCCCCGCGGCCGGCCGCCTGCGAAAACCCCCTGACCGCGTGAACCGGAACAGCCGCAGGCACCTCGCGGTTCAGTATGGGGAACGGCCCGGCCCCGTTATCGGCCTCAAGATGGCGCACACGCGCCAAGTTGGGTGGAACCGCGGGAACGACCTCTCGCCCCATGTTGGGGGGAGAGGTTTTTCTTTTTCGAGGGAGGTACCACATGTCGCAGGCACCCGCCGAACGCTACGAGGACACACAGCTCTTTCGCGTGCGTCACTCGGCCGCACACGTCATGGCCCAGGCCGTCATGGAGATGTTTCCCCAAGAGGCTAAGATCGCCATCGGCCCGGCGATCGCGGACGGCTTCTACTACGACTTCGACTTGCCGCGGGCACTCGCGCCGGAGGACCTGGCCACCCTCGAAGCGCGCATGCGTGAGATCATCCGCGGCAACCACCCCTTCACTCGCCGCGAGATCTCCGCCGCCGAGGCGCGGGCCCTTTTTGCCGACCAACCCTACAAGCTCGAACTGATCGACGGCCTCGAGCACGGTAGCGAGGACGAGCACGGCAACCCGCTCACCTCTCCACCGGCCATTACCACCTACTCCCACGACAAGTTCACCGACCTGTGCCGCGGCCCGCATCTTGAGCGCACCGGGCAGCTCAACCCAGAAGCCTTGAAGCTCACCAGCATCGCCGGCGCCTACTGGCGCGGCGACGAGAAGCGCCCCATGCTGCAGCGCATCTACGGCACCGCCTGGACCACGGCCGAAGAACTCAAGCATTATCTGTGGCAGCAGGAGGAGGCCAAGAAGCGCGACCACCGCAAACTGGGTAAGGAACTCGAAATCTTCACCTTCGACGAGGAGGTCGGGCCCGGGCTTCCGCTGTGGCTGCCCAAAGGGGGCGTGCTGATCGAGGAACTCGAGCGCCTGGCCAAGCGCATGGAAGCGCGCGCCGGCTACGTGCGCGTGCGCACGCCACACCTCGCCAAGGAGGCACTCTTCCTGCACAGCGGCCATCTCCCGTACTACGCCGAGAGCATGTACCCGCCCATGGAGCTGGAGGGCGAGCGCTACTACATCAAGCCGATGAATTGCCCGATGCATCACAAGATCTACGCCGCCAAGCCGCGCTCGTACCGCGACTTGCCCTTGCGCCTGGCGGAATACGGGACCTGCTATCGCTACGAAAAGAGCGGCGAGTTGTTTGGTCTCTTGCGTGTGCGTTCGATGCAGATGAACGACGCCCATATCTATTTCGCCGAGGAACAGTTCGACCAGGAATTCCTGGCGGTTATCGGCCTGTACCTCGAGTACTTCAAGATCTTCAGCATTGAGAAGTACGTGATGCGCCTGAGCACCCACCACGCCTCGGGCCTGGGCAAGAAGTATGTCGACAACGAGCGCCTGTGGCTCAAGACCGAGGACATGGTGCGGCGGGCCATGCAGCGCAACAACGTGCCGTTCGTCGAGGCGGCCGACGAAGCCGCCTTCTACGGCCCGAAGATCGACGTGCAGATCTGGAGCGCAACCGGGCGCGAGTTCACGCTGGCCACCAACCAGGTGGACTTCGCCCAGCCGGCACGCTTCAACCTGACCTTCATCAACCGCCAGGGGCAGGACGAGATGCCGCTCGTGATCCACCGCGCGCCGCTCTCCACCCACGAGCGCATGATCGGATTCCTCATCGAACATTATGCGGGGGCCTTCCCGGTGTGGCTGGCCCCGGTGCAGGCGGTCCTCATTCCCATCACCGACCGGCATGTGGACTACGCCCGCCAGGTCGAGCGCCAGATGCGCGAGGCCGGCCTGCGGGTGGAGGTCGACACGCGCGGCGAGCGCATGAACGCGAAGATCCGCGACGCGCAGCTGCAGAAGATCCCCTACATGCTCGTCGTCGGCGATAAGGAGGTCGAGCAGCAGGCGGTTGCCGTGCGCCTACGCTCCGGAGAAAACCCGGGGGCGATGCCGGTGGCCGAGGCTCAGGCGCGAATCGTGAAGGACATCACGGCCGGCGTGTGAAGCGCCCCGGGCACTCCGGTGTAGAATGAATGCGGCCCATCGCGCCCGGGGGCGCGGGGTCATCCGTCGCTCAACGCGCGGGGGAGGAGAGCCATGTTCCATAAGATCATTCTGGTCGGTAACCTCGGCCGCGATCCCGAAATGCGTTATACGCCCAACGGCCAGGCGGTCACATCGTTTCCCGTCGCCGTCAATCGCACCTACAACGACTCCGCGGGGCAGCAGGTGAAAGAAACGATTTGGATCCGCGTCTCCGCCTGGGGCAAGCAGGCCGAGACCTGCAAGCAATACCTTTCCAAGGGGCGTCAGGTGCTGGTCGAGGGACGCCTCTCGCCCGATCGCGCCACCGGCAACCCGCGCACTTACACCCGCCCGGACGGAACCACCGCCGCCTCGTACGAGGTGGTGGCGGAGACAGTGCGCTTCCTTGGCGGCGGCCCGCGCCAGGAGGGTGCCGCGACGGAACCGGCCGAAGGGCAGTCGGCGCCGCCCGCGGCGAGCGATGAGGAGATCCCCTTCTAGCGCCATGCCCGGCCCGGCCTGGAGGATCGCATGACCCAATTGCCGCCCAACACGCCGCCCGCCAAGGGCCCCATCCCATTGCGCTTGCCGCCGAATCTCGAGGCGGTGTACGCCAACTTCGCCCTCATCACCCACTCGCCGGCCGAGGTCGTGTTGGATTTCGCTCACCTCCTGCCCGGCATGAATCAGGCGCGCGTGTGCGCGCGGGTGGTCATGTCGCCGCTCAGCGCGAAGCTAGTGCTGCGCGCGCTGGCGGAGAACCTGGGCAAACACGAGGCGCAGTACGGCGAGATCCGCATCCCCGAAGGCACGACGCTGGCCGGCCAGCTCTTCGGCCGCGCGATCGGGCATGAGCCCGGGCCGGACTCGCCGCCTAAGGAATAGTCTCATGGAGATGCTCAACACGCTGGGAGAAGGAATCCGCGCGGGGCTCGAGGCCAAGAATCACGCCCGCGAACAGGCGTTGCAACATTCGCGCTCGATCATCCGTCACTCGGCACTGGCCATTCGCGCGGTGCACCGCGACGAGCGGCCGCTGGCGCTCGAACACATCCACCAGGCGCGCAGCCAAGCCGGCACGTTGCGCGAGACGCTCGCGCCCTATCCCGATCTTTATTTCGCCGGCTATTCGCAGGATGCACTCAAGGAACTGGCCGAGGCCTCCATCGTCTACGCGCTGGTCGGCGGTGAGAGCCTGCCCTCACCGGACGAGCTGCAGGTAGATGCGGCGCCCTATCTCAACGGGCTGGGCGAGGCGGCCGGCGAATTGCGCCGGCACTGCCTGGACATCATGCGCAGCGGGCGGAGCAGCCAGGCCGAGCGCCTCCTCGCGATGATGGACGACATCTATTCGCTGCTCGTGACGCTCGACTACCCGGATGCCATCACCGGCAATCTGCGGCGCACGACCGATATGGTACGCGGCGTAACCGAGCGCACGCGCGGGGATCTCACCCTCAGCCTGCGCCTGGAGGCCACACGCCTGGCGGCTGCCGAGCTCGAAGCGCGCATGCGCAAGGCGTAAGCCTCCCACAGGTCATGCATCAAAACCTCGCCCCTCCCAATCAAACTGGCAGGGGCGAGGCGTACATCACACATAGCCGACCCGCAGTAAGAACCTGAAGCGGGTCGCGGGGCCCGCTTAATCAAGCGCCAGCGAATTCTTCAGACCGGTTCCGATTCTCTCCATTACGGATTCAGAAAGGCGTCCTAGCCGCCGGATCAGACGAGCTTCGGACACTGAACGCACTTGGAAGGTATCGGCTGACGATTTCTTGGAGAGCCCGTCGTCTTCCGTGCGTTCAATGAATATGTGCCACGGCGCGGTCTCAAAACGCGGGTCCCATTCGGTCAGGGGGACCACGATTTTCAGGGGCAGGCGGCCGAGGGCGTTGCGGTTGACGATGACACACGGGCGGCTCTTCTTGATTTCCGCCCCGATCGTCGGGTCAAGATTCACCTCCCACACCTCGCCCCGCTTCATAGGAACTCTTCTCCATCCAGCGCCTGAAAGGCGGTAAGTTCCTTATCGGTCTTGTAGAGCGGCGCGAGCGCCTCGGCCACTCGCGCCAGGGCCTCCTCCCGCGATTGCCGGCACTCCCGCTCCACCGCCTGGCGCACCAGAGCAGAAACGGTTAGCCCCCTACTCTTGGCCGTTGCGGTGAGGGATTCGACGAGAGACTCGCTGACCAGGATGTTGAGTCGGCGAGTTTTTTGGGCTTCCCGAGTGTGGTCCATGGTTCCACCTATATACTCATAAACTATGAGCACGCATTATACTCATTTTGCATGTATCTGTCAATGTTGGCTCACAGTGGGAATGTGGGCAATCTTGCGTGAAAACACCCGACTCTGCCCTGCACCGACGCCACGGGTGGCGGATGGTCATTGGGTTGAGGCGAGCCGGGGCGGAACCAAGCCCCCAGCGAGGATGATCTGTGCTGCCGGCGGTCGATGAGTGCCATATCGAGCACGACGGCGATGTAGGCGTTGAGCCTCGCCTGGCTCACCCGTCCGCGGATAGAGCGCGTTCGGCGGAGATCAGGGGAAAGCCGCAGGGCGGTCACCCCGAAAACGGCTTCTCGGGTTCCTCTCCGCGCTGCGCGCAAAATTCCAGATAGGCGTCGACAGAATCGTGGAGGGCCTTGACCAGCCCCTCGATGCTGTCGGCCTCAAATGTCACCACGTCGCGCAGGTTGAACACCTCGCCGTGGAAGACGCGGGCCTCGTCGTCGCAATCGACCTTGGCCATGTATCCCATGTACTCCATCACGCTGAGACTCCGGCTTGCTCGAGAAACCGTCTGACGGATCACCTCGATCTTCGCGAAACTTCCTTCTCGGGGTGAGGGCAATGGAAGACAGCCCGCGCCTCGTGGAGGGCAGCTCTCAAATGGGAGCCGCGTCCTTCCGAGCCCTCCGCGCCCGGTGCCCGCCGCAGCGACCTGCCTCCAGCTGACCCGCCCTCACCAGACCTCCCACCCGCGAGGCGGTCCGCTGTCGATTTCGCCATGCAAAGTATCGGGGGTAATGCGCGCAAGCATCCGCCGCAGGCGGTGTATGGATGTGCTGACGGGGCGAGCGATCAGTAGGCCATCCACGAGGGAGACCTCGACCACCGAGGCGTCCGTCAGACCCGCCGCGAGCGCCAAGGCGTGCGGGATCCGCACGACGAGCCCGCCCCTCCACCTGCGTACCTGGACCTTCATCTCGCCAACCCCTGACAGCACCTCCAGTATAAGTGAGACCCGTCCGCCGCACAGGGTGATGTTTCCCAGTCCCGGGGGCGCCTCTACCCGCCCAAGAGTCGCCCCACCTCGGCGGTGTTCTCGAGGATGACATCCGCGCCACACGCTTCCAGATCTTCGCGCTCGCCAAACCCGCACAGCACGCCGGCCGTTTGCGCACCCGCACGCCGCCCAGCCAGAATGTCGGCGCGCGTGTCCCCCACCATCAGGCACCGCTCGGGCGCAACGCCCAGCGCCTTCGCCGCCGCAACCACCGGCGCCGGGTGCGGCTTCATGCGCCGCGCGCTGAGCGCGGTGATGACCACTAAAAAATGCGGCGCGAGCTTCCACTGGTCGAGGAAGGCAAGGGTGCCACGCCGGTCGCGCGAGCTGACGACCGCGAGGGGTAGCCGCTGCGCCAGCCGCGGCAGCATTTCGGGCACGCCCTGCACGGCGCGGAACGCACCCGGGCGTCCCAGTCCGCGCCAGCCCGCCAAGCGGTCGGTGAGCGCGGCCAGTGGTTCATCAATGCCCAGACGGTCCGGAACGGTGAGCAGGAAGCTAGCCATGCCCTCCGAGGCCATCATCCAGCGGCGCGTCCGAAAAAGAAGCGCAGCGGGCGTACAAGACGAACCAGCCGCCGCAGGTATTCCTCGTCCGTTTCGGCGAGGGTGCCATCCATGTCGAACAGGACAGCCTGCACGCGCCCGAGGTCCAGGCCCGTCATGCGAGCCGCCCGTAAGGAGGTGGAACCTTCAGGAGGCCTCGGGGTCGCGAATATCGACGGACATGCATTAGTGGCAACCCCGCCCAACCCAGGGCGAGGCGTCGGCTGGCGCGTTGACAGTCCGCGGGGCGCGGGTTATCCTGCGCGCACCGCATGGGAGGCGCCCAATGAGAATCGCCACGTTTTCGATCGTCGCAGCAGATGTCGCGCGGGGTGAGTGGGGCATCGCCGTCGCCTCGCGCTTTCTGGCCGTCGGCGCCGTGGTGCCCTGGGCGCGCGCCGGCGCGGGAGCCGTCGCCACTCAGTCGTACGCCAATACGACCTTCGGACCGGCCGGCCTCGACTTGATGCAGCAGGGGCTGCCTGCCCAAGAGGCGCTCGACCGCCTCCTCGCCGCCGACGAGGGCCGCGCCCAGCGTCAGGTGGGCATGGTCGATCGGTCCGGGCGCGCAGCCACCTTCACCGGCGCCCAGTGCTTCGCCTGGGCCGGCGGCCGCACCGGGCCAGGCTACGCCTGCCAGGGCAACATCCTTACCGGGCCCGAGGTCGTCGAACGAATGGCCGAGGCTTTCGAAGGCACGCCCGGCGAGCTGGCCGTGCGCCTTTTCGCCGCGCTCGCGGCCGGCGATCGCGCCGGCGGTGATAGCCGCGGCCGACAGTCCGCCGCGTTGCTGGTGGTGAGGCACGGCGGCGGCTATGCCGGTTTAATCGACCGGGCCCTCGACCTGCGCGTCGACGACGCGCCCAATCCCATCCCGCGCCTGCGCCGGCTGATCGAGCTGCACCAGTTGTATTCCGGAACGAGCGACCCGTCCGAGCGCGTCGAGATTCGCGGCGCGGTGGCGCGCGACCTGCAAAGCATGATGAAACGCCTGGGCCACTACCGCCGGCGGGTCAACGGCGCTTACGATTCGGCCACACGCGAGGCGCTGCGCGCCTTCAGCGGCAAAGAGAACCTTGAAGACCGGGTCGACCTGGAAAGCGGAGCCATTGACCCGCCGGCGCTTGTATACCTCGTGCGCAAGTTCGACCGCGCGCGGCCGGCCAAACGCACCACAACGGCGAGGCCACGCCGGCGCGCCGCGCGGCGCTAGAGGTGCGGCCGGAAAGTCTTGCGATAGAGATGTAGTGGGAGCAGATGCCCTTCGCTAGCATGTTTCTTGGTCGCCATCCCGGCAGATCATCGAGAAAGTGCGGCCGCTGACCGTGCCGTCCCATGCCTGTCTTTGCAGAAGGGGTTTCCGGCCGGGTTTCTAGCCTCCGCCAATCGCTCGCACATCATGTGCTTGGCCCCTCGCGTGGCAGTGGCGGCATGTGCTCGTTCCACAGGTGCAACTCGAGCACCTCCTGGCCCGGCTCCACACATCCATCGCCCAGCGGCACACGCTCACGCGCGCGGGACCGGCGCAGGCGCAGCAAGCCGTGCGAGGACGCGTTGAATTCCTACACTGCCTCGCACCGACGCAGAAACGTATCGAAACGGCGAATGAGATCGCGCATTCAGCCGCGCCCGCCGATGAAGTGGACGCCCAGCCCAATGAGCAACGTGCCCAGCCACAGGCGGGGGCCGATGGGTTCGCGAAAGAGCAGCGCCGCGACGAGCACCTGAATTCCCACCACCGCCAGCCCGGAGGTCAATGGGAAGACGATGTGCAGCGGGGGATAGCGGAGCAGCCAGGTGAGGGTAATGACCGTGATGAAACCCGGGAGATTCCCCGCCACCTGCCACCCCAGGAAGGATTGCCAAGACCCGCTCAGAGCGGAGTGCTTGAAGCTCGCATTGGCGATTACGTTGAAGGCAAGGTTGAAGAGCAGTAGCACCGGAACGGCTGGACCCTACAGCGGATCACGCGTCACCACCGGCAGACTGCGCATCCACTTGAGCAGGGCTCGCCTCCCGCGGCGCGCCGCATGCCTTCACTTTGCATCCGTCCTGTGCGCAGTCGGGGAGTCTGCACGGCGTGAGACGTGTGCCGGCACACATCCTTGTCCAGCTCGCGCTGACGAAGCGCCCACATGCAACCAGGCCGGCTGAGCGGATATATAATCCCCTTGACCTCCGCGTGGAGCGCCACCCTGATCGCCCTTTTCACCCACAACCGGAATAGGAGGACGTCATGGTCCCGACGAGCCGCTACCTTCGCAGCCCACTGCAAGCCGCCCTAAGCCTGATGCTGCTGGCAGCCCTGGCCTGCAGCCTGCCCGGCCTCGCGCCGGCCCAGCCAACTTCTCCGCCTGATGCCCCGCCTGCCAGCGAGGGGCCGGCTGAGCCCCCGGCGGAGGCTTCGCCTACCGGCCCGGTGGTGCACGTGATGGCGCCGGGCGAGTTCTACGACCTCGACCGCTTCATCATCGACACCGTGTGCGAGGTGACCGGCGCCCAGGGGCGCGCGCCCGGCGGCGATCAGCTCGACCTCAACCGCTATGAGAGACCGTTCCAAGCGAGCACGATGCAGTATCTGCCCTTCCTGGATATCAAACGCGCAGAACTCAAACACCAGGCCCCCTGGTTCTACATCTCGCTCTGGCTTATCGCTCCGGTCGCCCAGCGCGGAGCTTTCGAGCCGCTGTATGGCGTCGAGTTCGATACCGACATGGACGGGCGCGGCGACTTTCTTGTGTGGGGCAGCGCGCCCGCCTCCGGCACCTGGACGACCGACGGCGTCCAGGTTTGGCAGGATGCCAACAAGGATGTCGGCGCGGCCAACCCCCTCGCGCCCGATGCCCCGGCCGCCTCCTCCGGCTTCGAGACTCAACTCTTCGAGGCAGGCCGCGGGGCCGACCCGGACGGCGCCTGGATTCGCCTGGGCGCGGGCGGCGCGGGGGACATTCAGCTGGCGGTCAAGGAATCGCTGCTCGGCGCGCCGCCAACCTTTATGTGGAACGCATGGTCCGATGCCGGGCTCAAGCAGCCCAGTTGGTTCGACTACAATGACCACTTCACCTCGGCCGAGGCGGGATCGCCCCTCGTGGAGATGAAGGCCTTGTATCCGATCAAAGCTATCTTTGCCCTCGACAACACCTGCCGCGAGGCGTTCGGCTTCACGCCCAGCGGTGCGGAGCTCGGCGTGTGTCAGCAGGCGCGCCCGCCCGCCTCCGGCTGCATGGTGTGCCTGCTCTCCGCCCAAATCTGCCGCTGCGTGTCCCCCTGTCCGCCGCGAGCTTTTCCCGGAACGCCGTGCAGCCCGTAAGGTCATCCGAAGGAGACGACCATGAGACTCTATTTCAAGGGTGCTCCCCTCGCTTCAGTGATGTATCTCCTTGTAGCCCTGACGCTGGCCTGCGCATTGCCGGGCGGCGCCGCGCCCTCTCAACCCAGCTCACCGCCCGCAGCTCTTCCAACCAGCGCAGTGAGCGGTGTGACACCCGGGGAACCGGCGCTCGAGGCCTCGCCCACCGGGCCGGTCGTGCACATCCTCGCGCCGGCCGAGTTCTACGGCCTGGACCGCTATATCAACGATACGGTGTGCGAGGTGACCGGCGCGCAAGGGCGCGCTCCCGGCGGCGATCAGATTGCCCTCAACCGCTTCGAGCGGCCATTCCAGGCCAGCACCATGCAGTACCTGCCCTTCCTCGACATCAAGCGCGCTGAACTCAATCACGAGGCGCCTTGGATTTACATCGCGCTGTGGCTCATCGCGCCGCCCAGCGAGCGCGGCGAGATGCAGCCGCTGTACGGCGTCGAGTTCGATATCGACATCGACGGGCGCGGCGACTTCCTCGTCTGGGGCAACGCCCCGACCTCCAGCGCGTGGACGACGGATGGCGTGCAGGTGTGGACCGACGCGAATGAGGACGTGGGCGCGACCAACCCGCTCGAGCCGGATGCGCCGGCCGCCTCCTCCGGATACGAGACGAACATCTTCAACGCCGGGCGCGGTGCCGATCCGGATGGCGCTTGGATCCGCCTGGGCGCGGGCGGCGGGGGTGATATTCAACTGGCGATCAAGGAATCGCTGCTCGGATCGCCGCCAACCTTTATGTGGAACGCATGGTCCGATGCCGGGCTCAAGCAGCCAAGTTGGTTCGACTACAACGATCATTTCACTTCGGCCGAGGCCGGCTCGCCCCTCGTGGAGATGAAAGACCTGTACCCGATCAAGGCGATCTTCGCCCTCGACAATACCTGCCGCGAGGCGTTCGGCTTTACCCCCGGCGGCTCAGAGCCGGGCGTGTGCCAACAGGCGCGCCCGCCGGCCACCGGTTGTTTGCATTGCGTCATCTTCGGCATGGCCAAGGTGTGCACCTGCCTCGTGCCGTGCCAGGCGGGCGCCAACCCGGGCACGCCCTGCAGCCCGTAGGCAACGCGCGATGGGTTCCGCCTCAATACCTCGGTAGAGGCAGAAGGGTATGGGAAAAAAAGAACGGCACGTGTCGTGCAAGCAACGCTCGGCCTCGCGGCGGGCGCCGCTCTGGCCTGCAACCTGATGGCACAAGTCAGCGCGACGCCGCCGCCCGAGGCCACTCTCGCCCCCACGGCGATCAACCACGCCATGCGCCCCGACAGCCCGGGCGGTGCGGAGGGATTCATCACCGACACCAACTCGCACAAGACCGGCGCCCAGGGTCGCGCGCCGGGCGGCGAGAGCTATCAGATCAACCGCTTCGAGCGGCCGTTCACCGCCCAGTCGATGCAGTACCTGGGCTATCTCGATATTGGCCGAGCCGAGATCGATCGCAACGGGGCATGGTTTTACGTCACGCTCTTCCTGCAGGGCGTGCCGCCGGCGGAGGCGATCGGCCAGGCGGCTTACGGCCTCGAGGCGGATACCGACCTCGATGGGCGGGGGGATGCCCTGGTGTGGGCACTCGCCCCGGGCACCGGCGAGTGGACGACCGACGGCGTGCAGGTGTGGCAGGATGTTAACAAGGACGTCGGCGGGCCGAACCCCCTGTCCTCCGACCCGGGCCGCGGCGGAACCGGGTACGAGACGCTGCTCTTCAATAGCGGGGTGGGCGCCGACCCGGACATGGCCTGGGTGCGCATGGCCCCGGGCAATGCCGCGGCGGTGCAGATCGCCTTCAAGCTCACCGCGCTGCGCGGGGACCCTTCATTCCTGTGGGGCGTGTGGACCGACGGCGGCGTGAAGCAACCGGGGTGGTTTGACTACAATGACCACTTCTCGTCGGACCAGGCCGGCTCACCGCTGGTCGAACTCAAAGCGCAGTATCCCTTGAAGGACCTCTTTGCGCTCGACAACACCTGCCGCTTTGCCTACGGCTTCACACCCTTGGGAGACGAACCCGGCATGTGCACGATCCCCGGCACGCCCATGCCGACGCCGACGGAGCTGTTTATCTAAGCCCGAGGGGAGCACGCCGTTGCGTGCGCCAATGGAATTGTCAGGCCGGCGATCCCGCCGGCCTGATGGTTATGTGCAGGGTGCACACCGCGAGTTCACTCGAGGATGAAGCATGGGCGGATCTCGCCCGTCGTGAGGCCTCGCCAATTTGTCAGCGGCCGGCGGTCGAAGCGCGCCAGTGCGACCTGGTCTTCTTCATCGAGCAGCCGTAGTTGGCGCAGCACTTCAATTGCCACAAGCGGCGCGGCGCGCGCCGGGCTCTCGCCCACGGGTTCGGTGCGCATGGTCGTGTCGCCATCGCTCACTTTGAGGGCGATACCCAGCGCGGGCGCGCCGCGTCCGGCCACGCCCGCCCGCACCCCGATCAATTGATAGCCCTCGGCGCCGGCTTTTGCGACCCATCGCCCGTGCCCGGCGCGCATCAGCGCCGTATCGAAGCGCCCCTCGCCCGCCACCATCTCGGGGTGGGTCATCATGGCGGCGGTGATCGCCGCACACGCCTGCTGGCGCGCCTCCTCCAGCCCAGCCGGGTCCATCAAGCGGGCCGCGGCGTGAGCCGCACGTTCGAGCGGAACCGCGAAGTTGGGCGCCGAGCAGCCGTCGATGCCCACCTCGACCTGGGCCGGATCAAGCGCACACATAGCGGCAAACGCCCGCAGGATCTCCTGTTGCGGCGCTCCGGCCGGATCGATGTAGGCGTGACCCTCGGGCGAGGTGACCCCGCCCCAGCGGAAGCGGGCCAGCGCGAGCATGGCAGAGTGTTTGCCCGAACAGTTGTGGTGCAGCGAGGTTGGCTGTTGCCCGGCCAGGATCAAGCGTTCGGCCTCCACCCGGTCGCCAACCGGATGCGTGCCGCACAACAGATCCTCGGGGTGCACGCCGGCCTTGCGCTGCAAGCTGCGCACGGCTTCTTGATGGGCTGGGCTGCCGCTGTGCGAGGCGCAAGCCACGGCCAGCTCGCGTTGGTCGAGGCCGTATGCCTTGGCCGCCCCGCTCTCAATGAGCGGCAGAGCCTGGAAGGGTTTGGCCGAGGAGCGCAGGAAGGTGGCCCAGGCCGGATCGCCGGCGGCGGCGATCAGGCGGCCGCGCGAGTCCACCACCGCGATCGCCCCGACATGCAGCGACTCGACGATGCGGCCACGCGTGACTTCAACGAGCGGCGCGAACATGTGCACTCCCGGCGCTGGAGGGTGAGAGGCCGATGGGCTAGCTGCCCGGGCGCGCTCCGGGCAGCGGGCCATGCTCGCGTTCCCACAGCGCCTGCAGCCCGAGGCGCAGGCGCGATTCGACCATCAGCCGGCGCTCTCGCGGAAAGTGGAAGTAGACGCTGAGAGAAGCCGCGGCACGGGTCAGATCTTTTTGCGGCTCGCTCTTCGACGTGAGCGACTCGAGCCGGTGCTGCACCGCACGCAGGAAGGTTGCAAAGCGCGTCACCTGCGCCGGCGAGACCCACCCGCCGCGCGCGCTGAAAACACGCGCCTCTTTGTAGGACCCGCGGCGCAGCCGGGCCAGCGCCTCAAACCACGCCGGCAGATCCGCTTCGCCAAGGTAGGGCGGCAGGTCGGTGGCCAGGGCATCCCCAACGAAGAGTAGTTTTTCCTGCGGCAGGTGCACCCACAGCGCGCCCGGATTGACCGCCGGCACGTGCACCAGCTCGACCGTCGTCTTATCCCAGTGGAACGTAAGGCTCTCGGTGAAGGTCACCTGCGGCCGCACCCATGGCGGCAGCGCGAACTCGCCGCCCTGCAACCCGGCGCCCAGCATGGCTAACACCGCGCCGGTGCGAAGGGAGTCAGGTGTCGTGCGCATGACCTCCGCCGTGTGCTGGTGTGCCACCACGGTCAGTTGCCCGGCCTGAGGTAGGGCGCGCAGGGTGGCCACCGCCACCGCCCGCTCGGGCGAGGAGTCCATCTGCACGACGAACGCCAGCCGCGCCGCGCCGTGCGCGCGCAGCATGGCGATCCATTCGTCGGCTTCCATCGGCTGGAGGGGCGCATCCAGGCACAATATCCCGCGCGATCCGAGAATGGCGGCAGTCGCCGGGCCGCGCCAGCGCGTTTCGGTCACCACGTTTCCGGGTAGCTTCGCCATGCACTCCTCTCAAGCCGCACTCTCGGCTTACGCAGCGGCCGACGCCTCGGGTGGGGCTGCCTGCGCCGCATCACCCGCGGCCGGCAGCGGCAGCGTGAAATGGAAGACCGCGCCGCCGCCCGGCGGGGATTCGGCCCAGATGCGTCCGCCGTGAACCTTGACCGCCATGCGACAAAACGCGAGCCCCAGACCCAGGCCCTTGGGCGCGCCGACCCGCTCGACGCGTCCGTATTTTTCGAAGATGCGGTGCATCTCCTCGCGTGGGATGCCCGGTCCGCTGTCGGCAATCGTCACCCGCACCGACGATTCGACGACCTGCGCGCCGACGCGGATGCTGCCGCCGCCCGGCGTGTACTTGATCGCGTTCTCGAGCATGTTGATGATCACCCGCCGCAGCATGTCGGTATCGGCTTCCACAGTTGGCAGGCGCAAAGGCAGGTCGAGCTCGAGCGAGATATTCTTGCCCTCCGCCGAGGGATGGACTTCTTCGGCCGCGTCGGCGGCCAGCGCCGCCAGCGACACCCTCTCCTTGCGGATGACGGCGCGGCCCTCCTCCAGGCGGTGCAGGTCGAGGAGCGAATCGATCATGCGCGACAGGCGGCGCGCCGAGCGCAGCGCAATGGCCATGACCGAGCGCACCGTTTCGTCGGGCGGCAGGTTCTCCGAGAGGAGATGCAGGCTGGAAAGTATGCTGCCCAGCGGCGAGCGCATGTCGTGGAACAGCATCGAGGTCAGGTCGGCGCGCAGCTCGTCGAGCGAGGCGCGCTCGGCGATGTCGCGCACGATCCACTGCACCCAGGCTTCCTCGCCGTGGGGGATGCGCTTGACGTGCAGCTCCACCGGCATCTGGCTGCCGCCGCGCGTGCGCAGCTTGCTCTCGTACGAACGCACCTCGCCCGGACTCATATCCGAGAAGCGTTCGCCGAGCTTGCCGGTGTGCACCGGGTGCAGCGCCTGAATGCGCAGCTTGAGCAGTTCCTCGCGCGAGTAGCCGGTGTAATCCAGCGCACGCTGGTTGGCGTCGGTGATGTGCCCTTCCAGGTCGGTCATCATGATCGGGTCGATGCTGTCCTGGAACAGGGTCAGGTAGCGGTCTTCGGCGGCGTGGGCCGTCTCATACATCTGCACGTGGGCGATGGCGGTGGCCGCCAGGCCGGTCAGATAGTCGAGCACCTGCAGTGACTGGTTGGTGAAGCGCCCGCGGCGCGGGTTGATGACCTCGATCACACCTAGCACCTTGCCGCGCAACAGGATCGGTGCGGCCGCCACGGCGCGCGCCACGAACCCGGGTTGTTTTTCCACCTCGGTCAGCGCCCGCGGGTCGACGCGCGCTTCCGGCACAACCAGCGCGCGGCCATTCTGCGCCACCCAGCCGGCCACGCCCTCGCCCAGACGCACGCGCATGCCTTTGACCGAGGCGCCGTGCGGGCCGGTGGCCTGGCGGAACACCAGTTCCTCGCTCGCGTCGTCCACCAGGGCAATCGAGCCGGCCTCCACCTCGAGCAGCGTGACCGTGCGCGAGAGGAGTTGCTGCAGCACGTCCTCCAAGTTCAGGCTCGAGACCACCACCCGCGAGGTGCCGGCCAGCGCGGCCATGGTGCGCGTTTGCTGCTGGCTGACCGCATATAGGCGCGCATTGACCACCGCCGTCGCGGCGTGATCGGCAAAGGCCAGGACCACCTCGGCATCCCGCTCGCGATAGCCGCCCTGGTGCTTGGAATGGATCGACAGCAGGCCCACCGGCTGCTCGTTCACCAGGAGCGGGGCGCCGATCCACCCGCGCATTTCGCGGGTCTCGGGCACGTCCTGCACCGGATTCCACCCGGCCGTGGATTGCAGGTCATCGAGCACGATCGGTCTTCGGTCGCGCAACACCTGCCAGCACGGATCCTTGGGGTTGAATTGCAGCGGCTCCTGGCTGAGGGTCTCGGCGTGGGTGAAGCCACGCGAGGCCACCACCCGCAGCGCCCTGCCCTCCAGGAGATACATCATCGCCGAGTCGAAGCGGATGACGCCCGCCAACTGCTCGAGCACCAGCGCGAAGACCTTGTCCGGCACGAGCGACGAGTTGATCGTGCGCGCCACTTCCTGCAGCGTTGCGGCCAGAATGCGCCGCTCGCGTTCGGCGGCAAACAGGCGCGAGTTCTCCACCGCCAGGCCGACATGCTCGGCGGTGGATTGCAGCAGGCGCAGGTCCTGCCCGGTGAAGTGATCGGTGTCGGAATGGACCAGGGTGATGACGCCCACCACGCCTTCGCGCCCGGGCAAGGGGGCGGAGACGGCCGAGCGGGTGGGGGCCACGCTGCCGGCGCTTTCGCGATACTGGTTGGGGTCGGAGGGGATCCAGCGCGGATCGGTCTGGGTGTCGGCCACCAGCGCCGCGCGGCCGTTGGCGATGACCCAGCCCGCCAGGCCCAGGCTCAAGACCGGCGCAAGCTGCTTGGCCGCGTTGGCGTGCAACACGCCGCCCACAGTCAGGGCCGCATCCACCACCTGGCCGTCCTCGTCCAGGACGGCGATGCTCCCGCCCGAGGCGTTGAGCGCTTTTTGTATGAGATCGAGAGTGCGGCTGAGGACTTCGGAGAGCTCGAGGTGGCCGGCCAGCTCTCGGCTGATGTGGTATAGCAGATCCAGATGGAGGCGATCGCGGGCGACACCCTGCTCGTCCATGATTTAGACCTCGAGCGCGGCCAGTATAGCATAGGCCGTCGGCGGCTCCGGTCGCGCGAGGCAGTTCACCGCGCCTCGCCTGGCAGGTGCGAGTTGACGCTGGCCAACTCTTCGGCCCCGAAAACAACTTCGGTCTGGCCCATCAATCGTTCTTTGACCTTGGCCACCACTAGGTCAAGGTGGGCCGCATGGCGCACGAAATCCAGGTCGTCGGCCGGCACCATGAGCACCGGGCACAAGGTGAAGCGCCCCAGCCATTCTTCATACAGCGCGTTGAGCGCCTCCAGGTAAGCGCGCGGGATTTCGCGTTCGAAATCCCGCCCGCGGCGCAGGATGCGCCCCTGCAGCGTATCCACCCTTGCCCGCAAGTAGACCACCAGGTCCGGCGCCGGCAGGAAAGGCAGAAGGGACTCATACAGCGAGTGGTACGACTGATAGTCGCGCTCCGCCATGTAGCCCTGGCGGTACAAGTTGCAGGCGAAGATTTCCGCGTCCTCGTACACCGAGCGGTCTTGCACCACCGAATTCGGGTGCTCGAGGATCTGACGCAGGCTGCGCAGGCGGTTGGAGAGGAAGAAGACCTGCGAATGAAAGGCCCAGGCGGCCATATCCCGGTAGAAGTCGGCCAGATACGGGTTCTCCGCAACCGGCTCGAAGAAGGGCTGCCACTCCAGGCGTTCGGCCAGCCGGTGCACCAGCGACGACTTGCCGGCCCCGATGCTGCCGGCCACCGCAATGAAGCGCTTGGTCATGGGCGCCTCGCCAGGTCGGTCAGGTCGTTCATCCCCGAGAGCGGCAGCGCCGGCTGGTAAGGCACCCTGCCCAGCGCAGCGCGGATGCGGTCGGCGAGGAACTCGAGATGCTCCGGCTGGCTGACGAAGTTGAGCCGGTTGGTATCCACCTTGAGCACGGGTACCGCGCGCAGCGGCCCACTGAGGAACTCCTCGTAGGCCTCGTTGACTTCGTCGATATAAGCGCGGTCCATCTGCCGTTCGTACGACCGGTCGCGCAGGGCAATGCGCTGCATGAGCACGTCCGTCGTGGCGCGCAAATAAACGATCAAGTCCGGGTCGGGGATGCGCTCGGCCAGCGCCTCGTGCACCCGCTGGTACATCTCCATCTCGCCGCCGCGCAGGTTGATCCGCGCAAAGAGCGCGTCCTTGGCGAAGGTGTAGTCGGAGATGAGGGGTCCCTTCTCCAGGGCCTCGGGCACGCCGTGCTTTTGCTGCGAGTAGCGGCTGAGCAGAAAGAAGATCTGGGTCTGAAAGGCGTAGCGTTCGCGGTCACCGTAGAAGAGTTTCAGAAAGGGGTTTTCCTCGAACACCTCCAGCAGCACCTCCGACGAGAAGACGGGCTGCAGCAGGCGGGCGAGGGTGGTCTTCCCGACTCCAATGACCCCTTCAATGGCGATATACATTCGGCGCGGCTCCTTCGGGAGGTGCATCTAGGATACCCGAGAGAGAGGCGTGCTGCAAGTGAGAGAGACCGTGCTGCTCCAAAGGCCTATGCGGAGGGCCGGGCCGCTCGTGGAATGCACTCCGCGCCGGCCTCGAGAAAACGGGGACGGCTCAGCCGACGCCCCGCCACTCGCGAATCTGCCGCGCATGTTCGGAGTAGTCGCCGGCCAGCGTGGCCAGGGTGCTCGCGACGGTCGCCAGCGCCCCGCGGTAGTGCCGCACAGCGTGGCTCGCCTCCCATTCGGCCGGGTCGAGTGCCGCTGCAAATTCGACGAGCTCTTTCAGTCCGGCGCCCAACTCGCCCAGGAGGGTCTCTTTCGAAGGCGATGCGAAGCGCGCAACATACTCGGCGTTGATTGTGCGGTAGTCGTTGGGCGCATCGGCATAGTAGTCCGGAGTGCGGCCGGCAAGAATCGCCTGGCAGGCCTGGATCATGCGCCGATTCCACCCGACGAGGTGCGCCACTACGTCGCGCGGCGTCCAGTCGTCGATCTTCGTCAGAAAGAGGTCATCCGGCAGCGCCTGGATGACCTCGCAGAATTCCTGATGCGCGCCCTTGAGCGCAATCGTCGGGTCGATGTGTTCAGCCATAGGATCTCCTTGCAGCTACAACCGGAGTGCGGCTCTCCCGCCGTCGCGCGCGACAGCTCAAGCAATCCGCTTTGCCATGAGGATATCCGGCTTGCCGGGGCCGCTCGCATCCGGAATGGCCCCCACGATCACATACCCCATCTTTTGGTAGAACTCGTAGGGGTGCCGCCTCAGATTCCTGATCCGGGCCAGATGCTCGAGCACCTGCGGGTATAGGTCGACCTGCCCGACCGTGGTCATGCCATCTTCGTCATCCGTTCCGAGATAGACCGATCGACCGCCCCGCGCAAGCACTTGCGCTTCCAGATCGGTCACCAGCGCGCGGCCGATGCCCTGGCCCTGATGCCGCGGGTGGACCACGAGCGGATGGAGCTCCCAGGTTTCTCCCCCGTACGCGCGGATGCCTCCAACCAACCCCACCACGCTGCCCGTCGCGCCCAGGGCGACGCGGCTGATGCGGTCCGGCCTAAAGGATTCGCGGACCTCAGCCAGCGCCAACTCCTGTGTCGGCCATGCATTCGGCGAGTGCTCCTTGAAGCCCACGACCAGAAGCGCGGCCGCCTGTTCGACAGCGTTCATGTCGGTCGCGGTTAGGTCCTTGATCTGCATTGTTGTATCTCCAAGAACAACACGCAGGCGGCCGAAGCCGGGGCGCCGGCGTCCTGGTCCCCTCCCCTCACTCCCGCCTCATCTGCAAACAGTAATGATGCACCGTGTTCGACACCCAGGCGCTGCCCAGGCCGTACGGCGCGAGCCGCACGTTGTCCTGGCACCAGATGCGCTCGTCCTTGAGGGCATACGTCGCACTCAAGTTGCGCGCCAAATCCCACGCCAGGGGATAGATCGTGCCGCCCTTCTTGACGTTCTTGACGATGATCGTGAGATACGCCCCCGGGCGAAAGAGCGGCTGCAAGTTCGCATACAGCGCGGTCAGCCGCGCAAGAAACGCCTGGTAGTCGCTCTCGTTGCCCAGGTCACGCGCATCCTCCGAGTAATACACGTCCAGCTCCGGCGCGGCGCGCCGCGCGCGCTGCGTGGCCGCACCCCGCGCGCGCAGCATGTCCCAATACGGCGGGGAGGTGATCATGTAATCGATCGGCGGGAGGTCGCGCGCCGCCACGAGCTGCAGCGCCTGGCTCGCATCGCCCTCGAACACCTCCGCCCGCAGCCGCGCCGCTTTGCGCCCGGCCGCCTCGCGCGCCGTCTGCACCTCGCCTCGCGCGATCTCCGCATAGCGCGGGTTGAGTTCGATGCCCACCCCGTTGCGCCCCGCCTGCAGGCTCGCCACCAGCGTGCTGCCCGTCCCCAGCATCGGGTCGAACACCCAGCCGCCGCGCTTGGTAAAGAACTCGATAAACTCGCGCACCAGTGTTTCCGGGAATTTCGCCGGATGCGCCAGCACATCGCGCCGTCGCGGCGGCGGGTTGTGAATAAACCACGATTTCTGGAACTTGAGCCAGTCGCGCGCCGCCAGGTCGTTCAGTTTGTTGCGCGGCGTGCGCGGCGAGGCGGCCTGAGCCGGGTCCGCTGGTTTCTTCGCGCGAGTCGTAGGCATCCGCTTCACCTCTGGCGCAGGTCTCTTGGGCGCAACCCTACCAGCGCATCGGCCGCGGCACGCGGCCGGTTAGCTGCCGCCAGCGGTAGCGCCAGGTCGGGCCGCCGGGCAGGCGTTGTGGGTTGCGCAGCAGGAAGTCCTCCGCCGCGCTGCGCCCCAGGCCCACCAGTTCATCCACATGCGAGAAATCAAAGAAGGGCACTCCGCCCGCCGAGAGCGAGAGGTGATGCAGGCGCACCCCCGCCTGGCGCGCGGCCTCCATCTGGGCCTCGGTCTGGCGGCGGATGATGATCCCGATCGCCGCGAGCCCGATCTCGCGCATCGAGGTGGAGGCCGGGCGGGCCGCGGCCTCATGCAGGTCGAGCACCACCGCCTCGCTCGCGCCATGCGCCATCGCCACCTCCAGCGGCAGGTTCGAGAGCACGCCGCCATCCAGGTAGCGCTCGCCGCCCACGGACCACGGCGGATAGTACGGCGGCAGCGCGGTCGAGGCCATCGCCCCGTCGATCAAACGGTCGCCGCGCGCCTCGCCGAAGACGCGCACGCGCCCGCAATGCAGCCCCACCGCCACCGTCAGCGCGCGCACACCCGTGCGCTCATGCACTTCGCCGAAGGTGCGCAGCCCGAGCGGCAACGAGCGCATGAGATAATCGCGCAGGCGATCGTTTGAGAACAGGCTCTCGCGGCCAAACATGAATCGCCGCGCCAGGGTGAACACGCCCGGCGGCCCGAGCCGCGCCGGTTGCGCTCCCCGCCACACCTGCTGCATCGCACGCGCGCCCTGCGGCGTCGGGTCCACGGCGATGAAGATCGCATTCAGCGCACCGGCCGATGTGCCCACCACGATCTGCGGCCGCGGGCCGCGCTCGAGCAACACCTCCAGCGCTCCCGCCTGCAGCGCGCCCAGGCTTCCCCCGCCGCTCAAGACGTAGGCCAGCACGGTGCCCGCCCCTTTTCCATCGTGCGAGGTCCCTGCATGCCTTCATTGTACGCACATTGGCCGACGATCTCATGGGGGAAGCCGAGCGGGTGTGTGCCCCGGCGCACAAGGCCGCGCCGCCCCACGCCTTACCCCACCACATAGGCTGGCTTGCATGTGACTCACGCCGAATGTGGGTTGCACATTCCGCCATGTCATGTCCAAATCAGGACAATTGCCACTTCGCCCCTCGCAGGCCTCTCCATAGACTTTGAGGACATTCGCCAAGGGGGGCTCCGCCCGCATTCCCATGACCGAACAAGAGCTGTCCCGCGTCAACCTCTTCCGCGGTCTGGACCCGCACCAGCGCGACCTCATCACGCGCCTGGGCACGCGAACGGCTTTCGAAGCCGGCGACCTCGTCTTCAGCCAGGGCCAGCCGGCCACCCATCTCTACCTGCTCTTGCGCGGCAAAGTGACCATCCGCTTCAAGCCCGACGACGGCGACCCAATCACCGTCACCGTGCTCGAGCCGGGCGGCGTATTCGGCTGGTCGGCCGCCCTCGGCCGCGGGCGATATACTTCAGGGGCCATCTGTCAGGAGCCCAGCGAGGCGCTGGTCATCTCGGGCGCGGCCTTGCGCCGTCTGTGCAAGGTCGATCCGCAAACCGGCGTGTTGATCCTTGAGCGCTTGGCGGAGGTGATTGCCGAACGGCTGCAGGCCACACATGCGCAAGTGCTGGCCATGCTGCACCAGGGGATGCAGCAAGAGCCGCGCTCATAAGGAGGCCCGATGGCCCAACCCACGCCCGCCCTGCCGCCCGAGGCCACCCCTCAGCAGCACATGAGAGCGCTGCTCGAGTCGCTCAGCGCCTACATCGAGCACTATCACGGTGGCTCGGTGCGGCTCGTCTCCTTCGACGGGCGCGTACTCAAGGTCAAGATGGGCGGCGCGTGCCTGGGCTGCCCGCTCTCCCCGGCCACATTGCACGGCTGGGTGGAAGGCACCGTGCGCCAGTTCTTCCCCGATATCGAACGGGTGGAGGCCGCCTAGTCGTCCGCCGTGCCGTTTGTTCTCCCACCGCTTTGACGCTACAATCGCGCCCATGACGCTCTCGGTAGGGGAACTCCTTCAAAACCGGTATCGGATCGAGGGATTGTTGGGCCGGGGTGGCATGGGCGCGGTGTACCGCGCCTACGATCTTGTCCTCTCCACGCCAGTCGCCATCAAAGAAAACCTGAACTCGGCGGGCGAAGCCATCCGCCAGTTCAAGCGCGAGGCGGTGCTCCTGGCCTCGCTGCGCCACGGAAATCTCCCGCGCGTCACCGACCACTTCGTCATCGGCTCACGCCAATACCTGGTCATGGACTACGTGGCCGGGGAGGACCTCAAGACGCGCCTCGAGCGCGAGAGCATGCTGGCCGAGCCGCAGGTGTTGGCGTGGGCCAAGGAGATCTGCAACGCGCTCTCCTACCTGCATACGCGCCAGCCGGTCGTCATCCATCGCGACATCAAGCCGGCCAACATCAAGCTCACGCCCGACGGACACCCGATCCTGGTGGACTTCGGCATCGCTAAGGTGGCGGATGTGGGCGGCGGGACCTCGACCGGCGCGCGCAGCCTGACCCCGGGCTTCGCGCCGCCCGAACAATACGGCAGCCGGCCGACCGACTCGCGCAGCGACCAGTACTCGTTGGCCGCCACGCTCTTCACCTTGCTCACCGGCACCATCCCGCCCGACAGTCTTGAGCGCACCCTCGGTCAATCGAATCTGCGCCCAGCGAGCGAGAGCAACTCCAAAGTCAGCCCGGCCGTCGAAGCCGCCCTCACGCGCGCCTTGCAGCTCAACCCGGAAGATCGTTACCCCTCGATCGCCGAATTCTACGAGGGCTTGCTCGGCCGTGGCCTGCCGCCGCCCCCGCCGCGTCCGGCCGCCGCGCCGCCGAACGCCACCCTCCGTAAGCCGGTCGCTTCGCCTTTGTCCGTGGCCGCCACCGCGGCTGTTCCTTCAAAACCCGCGCGCCGCTTCCCGTGGGTGGTCACGGTGCTCCTCAGCCTCACCGTCCTTACTGGGATCGCGGTGGTGGCGCTGCTCTACTTGCTCAACCCGCCAGTGCCCGACCTGCCGCTCACCCCCGTGTTAATTGTTCCCACCGCCCTCGACAGCCCCAGCCCGCTGCCGCAAGCCTCGCCCACCGCCGTGCCGGTGGTGGCACCGATCGCCACAGCCACTCTCGCGCCCACTCTCGCACCGACCGAAACCGCGGCGCCAACCGCCTTGCCCACGCCGCTCGGCGGCAGTTCGCTGATCGTCTTTGCCAGCACGCGCTCGGACGACGGCTTCTATCAGTTGTTCGTGCTCGACTTCACCGATGGCAGCACGCGCCAGCTCACTTCCGATGGCGGCAATAAGGGGCACGCGCACTGGTCGCCCGACGGCCAGCGCATCGTCTATGAGGCCGAAAGCGCCGACGCGAAGAAGCGCGACATCTTCATCATGAATGCCGACGGCAGCGGCATCCAGAACCTCAGCAACAACCCGGCCGACGATTACCACCCGGCCTGGAACCCGCGCGGCGACCGCATCGCCTTCGTCTCCGACCGCACCGGCGGCGCGGCACAGATCTTCTTCGTCCGCCCCGACGGCTCGGGGCTCATCAACATCAGCAAGCTGCACCGCAACCAGCCGGAGGAATGGGATCCGGCCTGGTCGAGCGACGGGCGCTATCTGTACCTGGTGCGCAAGCCCAACGGCCCGGTGCGCATCTGGCGCTGGGATCCGGCCACGCCCGACGTAGAACCGCTGATCACGACGATGTTCGCAGGGGATTACAACGAGTCGGTGCCGGCCCTCTCGCCGCGCGGAGACCTGATGGCCTATGTGCGCCTGGTCGACGGCGGACGGCAGATTTGCGTCTCGTCCACCGACCTCGACCAGAAGAAGCCGTGCGACAGCCCTCTCACCAGCCTGTCAGGCAATATCGACCCGGCCTGGTCGCCCGACGGGCGCATGATCGTCTTCAGCAGCTTGCGCGACGGCAACGAGGAGTTGTACGTGATGACCGTGACCGGGGCCGGCCAGCGCAACATTACCGCTTCGCCCAGCCGCGACCGCCAGCCGGATTGGCAGCCGGTGCCCGGCGGAGCCACCGGCTTCTGAACCTGCCCGCGCCTCGCTACGACGCCAACTCGCGGATGTTATCCCACATGAGATACACCGCCGCGGCGATCGCGACGCCCGCGATCACCTGCGCGTAGAAGCGGCCGAGCAGGATGAGCGTGGTGACGCTCGCCAGCCCCAACGCCAGGCTTCCGATATAGCGCCGGAACTGGCGCCGCAGCCCGGCCTCCACCAGGCCGAGCGTGACCACGATCGCCACTAGCCACAGCGCCCAGAAGCTGGCATGCGCCACAAGCAGCACCGCCAGACCCAGCAGCATGAACGAGATCGAAATCGACGACCAGGCATCCGCCAGCAGGCTCGCCGAGCGCGGCATGGCGGGCATCGGCCGATGAGTGCGCCCGAGGTGGGCGCGCGGCGAGCCCAGCTCGCCCTGCCGCACGCTGAGCGCCAGCGCGCGCAGCGCCTCGCCCGTGTCGCGCTGGCGGGTGAGGCTGGCTTGCAGCTGTACCAGTTCGCGCGATCGCGCGCGCGTCTCCTTGCGCAGCGCCTCGCGCTCCTTCAATAGGAAGGGCCGCGGCTCAATGGCGGCCAGGCGCAACCCGAGGCGCTGTAGCGCGCGGCGCTTGGTCACAATCTGGCGCGCCATGCGCCGGCCGGCTTCGGCCGAGGCGCGGATTTCATCACGCAAGGCTGGCGCCACCCGCGCTGGCGGCAGGACCTTGTCGAGCCCGGCCCAGCCTAAGGGATCCGCCCAGGCGCGGCGCACGCTCCCGTCGCGGTTGTACATCGGGCCGGAGGGTGCATCCTCGCCGGCCACCAGGTCGTGCACGAAGAGCCCCCACAATCCGCGGTAGCGCTCCACCCATGCCGGCGCTGGATCGATGAGCACCGGCTGCCACGCCTTTTCCTGTCCCGTGCCAAGCGCCGCGCCGTCGCCGCGGGCGTACTCCACAAACGGAATGCGCAGCAGGTTAAGCACCGCCGAGGGTTCCACCTCAGCGCTCTCGCTGTGGCCTGGGCTGGGCGGCGCCACGAAGCGCTGCAACGACTCCTGCACCCGCACCAGCGGCGCCATGAACGGCAGCTCGATCTCGGTCAGGTACTCTCCCGCCACGAAGTACGAGGCGTGCGAGCCGGCGCCCACGTAGATCAGCGGGTGGCCGTCGACCTTCTCGAGCTCATCATCATCCCAGCGCCGGCGCAGGTCGTCGCCCGAGAAGTCGTGGGAGGCACAGGCCACCCAGCGCGGCGCGAGCCCGCCGCCGCGCTCCGCCGCCAGGTACACGTTGACCATCTCCCAATCGGCTTCGTGATCGTTGACCCCGTGGAAGCCGGAGCGCCAGTTGTTGTACGGATAGAAATACCAGTATTGCAGAATGGTCCAGCCAGCTTCCTGGATGACCCGCCCGTAATAGGTGTAGCACTCCTGCGTGCGCTGCATGCGCGCGAAGGTCAGCCCCGCGGCCGCGGCGGTGTCGCCGGGCACGCGCCCGCGCAGGAGCAGGGTCAGACTGTAGATCGCATCCAGAATGCGCGAGCTGTAGCCCACGCGCGCGAGCCTGCCCCGCCCGGCCGAGAAATGCCGCGCCCGGTCGCGCAAGTCTTCGATGCCGCGCCGCAAGCGGTAGCGCGCCATCTCCGCCAAATTAAGGGGGTCGATGAATTTGAGGAAGTAAATCGCCTGCGGGCCGCGATTGCGCGTCTCGCCCAGTTGCGCCAGGGTGAGCTTGCCATCCGTCACCAGGCACTCCACCGGCCGGCGCGGCACCTGGACGTAGAGCCCGCATTCGGCCACATAGCTTTCGACCGCGCACGGGTAGAACGACTCGCCGCGGGTGAAGCGCAGGATGGGTTCGTATCGGCGCAGCAGGGCGAGCTTCTCGGCAGCGTTCATGCGGCCTCCACCTCGGCGATCTCCACCGTTGGCACCTCCGCCGGCATCAAGGCCTGGCGCACCTCCCGCAGGTTGAGGTAGAACACCGCCGCCGCGCCCAGCACCATGGTCACGTAGTCGGGGTGGCCGCGCAGGTAGCTCACCAGGCCGACCACCAGGGCCACGCTCTGCGCGCTCATGCCCAGCACCCACGATCGTGGCCGGCGGCGCAGCGTGGCCACCGCCACCCAGAAGAAAACCAGGCCGATCAGGATGTTGATGGCGCCGAGGACGAAGACGCGCGTGAGCGCCGGCATGGGCAATTCGCCGAGCGGATCCAGCCCCCCGAGCGCGCGCCCGCTGGTGACGATGTTGTAGATGCCTACCGCCACCTTGAGCAGCGCCTGCACCAGGATGATCAACCCGGCGACTTTCAGGCTGCGCGGGTTGACCACGCGGCTGGTGCGATGCGAGCGGCGTTTCTTGGTCTCAGGCATGTTCGCCCTCCTGCAGATGCAATGGAGCGGCCCGCGGTGGAGCCTGTCTGTCCCAGGCCGGCTTGCCCGCCTATCGCGCGGATTGTATCTCCGTTCGCGCGCCCAGGCCGCCCTCCCACATGCGGCTGGGCCGGAAGTCGCCCGCGGTCATGCGTCTCACGCGGCCTTGGCTGCCACGCACGGTGCGCGCCAAACGCGGGCGTGCGTGAACCCACGGCCCGGTATGATATATAATGAAGTCAATAGAATATGGCATCCTCCGGGGCAGGGTGAGGGTCGTGCTCGTTTGGCCCAATTCCCGATCGGCGGTGGGTTGAGCACTGCACTGCGCAGGCTCAACGAGCCCGCGAGCCCACGGGTCGCAATGCATGGCCCACGGGCAGGATCCGGTGCAAAGCCGGGGCCGACCGTATAGTCGGGAAGGAAGACAGGAAGCCAGTGCCTCCGCCGTCGCGGCGGGCCGCGCCTGCTGTCCCCGAAGCCTCATTGGTTTTGGGGTTTTTGTTGGCCCTCCGCCCGGCGTGTGCCTGAGCGCGCGGCAGCCCACGCTGCCCGCTGCGACGCACACTGTCCTCACGCTCCCGAAGGTTCGCCTTCGGGAGTTCCCTTTTCATGAAAAGGATCGATCGCTCAGGTGAAATCCCGCCGCCCGCCACACGCGAGGCCGGCCCCACTGCGCTGCGCCTGCTGATGCCCCTGCTTGTGTTGGGCGTGGCGTGGCTGGGCTGGGAAGCGGTGGCCCGCCTCAGCCGGCTGCCGGCTTTCATTTTGCCATCACCGCAATTGGTCTGGCAGCGTGCGCTGCGGGCATTTGCGGACGGTTCGCTTGTGCGTCACACGGGGGTCACTCTTTACGAGGTGTTGCTCGGCCTCGGGCTGGGTGCCTTCTTTGCCTTTCTTTTCGGCTACCCCTTGGCCAAGTCGGAGGCGGCCGAGCGCTTCCTGGTGCCGTACATCGTCGCCTCGCAGGCCATTCCCTCGGTGGCCATTGCCCCGCTGCTCATCATCTGGCTCGGTCCGGGCATGCTCTCGAAAGTCCTCATCTCGGCGCTGATCGTCTTCTTCCCAGTGCTGGTCAACACGGTGGTCGGCTTGCGTTCGGTGGAGGCCAACCTGCGCGAGTTGATGCGCTCACTCAAAGCCTCGCGCTGGCAGACATTCCGGTACCTGGAGGTGCCGGCCGCGCTGCCGGTCTTGCTCGGCGGGTTGAAGGTCGGGGCGACGCTCTCGGTCATCGGCGCCGTGGTCGGCGAATTTGTCGGCTCCGACCGCGGCCTGGGATTTCTCATCAACCTAGGGCGCCAGCAATACGATACGGCGCTCGTCTTCGTCGGAATCTTCTCGCTCATCATCATGGCCCTCGCGTTGTACGGCGCGGTGGCCTGGGCCGAACGCGTCTCGCTGGCCTGGCGCGCCTGATCGCCGGGCACCGAGGCAGCTTCACCAGAAGGATGGTTTGCATGACCTCACGTCTCACCCTGTATGGACTCTTGCTTACGCTTCTGCTCGGCGCGTGCGCTTCGCCGGCCGCGGTGCCCTCCGCAACACCGACGCCCTCCGCTGCGCTCAGCCTCACCCATATACGTTTGCCGGTGGGCTACATCCCGGATATCCAATTCGCGCCGCTCTACATGGCGGTGGCCAACGGCCATTACGAGCAGGCCGGGCTGGAGGTCGAGTTCGACTACAAGTTCGAGAACGACGGTGTGGCCCTGGTCGGTGCGGGCACGTTGCCCTTTGCCGTTGCCTCTGGCGAGCAGGTGCTGCTGGCGCGCGCGCAAGGCCTCCCCGTGGTATACGTCATGGCCTGGTATCAGCAGTATCCGGTGGCGGTGATCGCCAAGGCGCAAGCGGGCATCCGCACGCCGGCGGATCTGGCCGGACGCTCGATCGGCATCCCGTGTTTGTGCGGCGCGTCCTATGTGGGCCTGACCGCGCTGCTCAACTCGGCCGGCCTGCACGAGAAGCAGGTGCAATTGGAGGTGATCGGCTTTAACCAGATTGCCGCGCTGACCGCCGATCAGACCGAGGCCGTGGTGGGTTACACCTCCAATGAGCCGATCAAGCTCCACGCCAGCGGCGTGCCCGTCGACGTGCTCAACGTCGCCGACTACGCTCACCTGGCGGCCAATGGGCTCATCACAAATGAGACCACGCTGCGCGAGCAGCCGGAACTGGTGCGCGCGATGGTGACCGCCACTCTGGCCGGCATGCGCGATGCGGCCGCCGACCCCCAGCAGGCTTTCAGTGTGAGCGCCCAGTTCGTGGAGGGGCTGGGCGGCCTCGACCCGGCCGCGCGTGAGATTCAAATGGAGATCCTGCGCCGGTCGATCGCTCTATGGCAGGCGCCGCGCCTGGGCTGGAGCGACCAGGAAGCCTGGCGCAACACCGATGCCACCTTGCGCAGCATGGGCCAACTGACCCAGCCGCTGGATGTGAGCGAGGCGTTCAGCAATGCCTTCATCCCCTGAGCGGGTGCGACGCGCCACAGCCCGGCCGGTGGCTGCGCCGCTGCTCATCGTCGAGCAGGTCACGGCCGACTTCGCGGACCGCGAGCGGCCGCTGCGTGCGCTCGAAGAGGTATCCTTCCACGTCCGCCCGCAGGAGTTCGTGAGTATCGTGGGGCCGTCCGGCTGCGGCAAGAGTACGCTGCTGCGCCTCTTGGGCGGCCTGCTGCGGCCCACGAGCGGGCGAGTGGTCTTCGAGGGCGAGACTCTGGCCGCGCCGCGGCGCGACATCGGCTTTGTCTTCCAGCGACTGAACCTGCTGCCATGGCGCAGCACCTTGGCCAACGTTACGCTGCCCCTCGAATTGGATGGCGTCCCCGCCGCTGAGGCGCAGCGGCGCGCGCAGGCGGTGCTCGAGCTGGTGGGCCTGGTGGGCTTCGAGCGCAGCTATCCGCGAGATCTCTCGGGCGGCATGGCTCAGCGCGTGGCGCTGGCGCGCGCCCTGGCTCACGACCCGCAGGTGCTCCTCTTGGATGAACCTTTTGCCTCGCTGGATGCCCTCACCCGCGAGCGCATGGCGCAGGAACTGCTGCGGATCTGGCAGGCGCGGCGCAAAACAGTGGTCATGGTTACGCATTCAATTTCCGAGTCGATCCTGCTCGCCGACCGGGTGCTGGTCCTGAGCTCCCGTCCAGGCCGTCTGAAGCTGGAGCTCCCCGTGGCGCTCCCGCGCCCGCGCACACTAGCCATGACTCACACTCGCGGCTTCGGCGATTTGGCGGCCAAGGTGCGTGCGGCCATCGAGACCGGCGGTGTATAATCGCGGCGTTGGCCCCAGTAGCTCAAAAGGATAGAGCAGGGCTCTCCTAAGGCCAAGGTTGGGGGTTCAATTCCCTCCTGGGGCACCTCCCCGTAACCATCCCGAACCACTCACACTGGCCGAGGAGCAATTCCTGGCCATGCCGTGCTTCCAATAGCGCGCAGAAACGCCCCAATTGCCCCTCGGCGTGATGCGTGAGCGTTTGCGATTCTCCCAGATCCCTCCCACGACTCTCAAAACAGATTCGGTCAGCAACTCCTTCAGATAGATCCCTCACTATCCGCATTGTTGGCAGATAAGCAGCGCTGCACCATCCAATACCTGCTGGGGTGGATTCGGGCTGGATAGCCTGACGGCATCAAGGCGGGGCAGGCATCGTTGAGTCACTAAAACTCCTTTACAGACCACGTCATCGAGACGATCGGAATCCCGATCGCGCCGCGTACGCACGAGCCGTACGGTCCCTGTCTACAGCATAGATCGCCTCCACACATGTCCATATCCGCCAATCGACGGCTGACCCGCCCCCCCACGTGTCAATCAGGAGTTTTATGATGTGCTTCGTGTGGAACGAGCGAATGCAAACCGGCTGGGCCAACAAATGGAATTGGATTGACAGCGTTGGGATTCAACAGGAGGCGACGTGCAACCCCCTCGCCTCTTCATCCGTTTCACCTCCCGGTCGGAAACTGTCCGCTGCATACCGCAACGGGCTGGCTTCTTGAACCGCGCACGGGATCGGCTACCGGGCGTCGCCGTTGTGAGGCGTGGCGTGCAGCATCTCACTGACCTCGCTCGCATGGTTTCCATCTACCGCCCACTCGCTGCTTCAAGTATCGTAGGCAAGCACTAGCCCTGAAAGGGAAGGGGCAGAGAAACGGGCGACGGAGTCGCAAGAACCCGAAAGCACTGTTGTGACTAGCCATGTCTCCAAAGGAGCGTTTAAAATGGGTAGATCATCCACAAGTATGGCGGCATTGTTCATCCTTTCGGGCCTGGCATGCGGGATAGCCCTGGCCGCTCTCGTCCTGCCGGGCGGGGTTCTGGCCCAGGCGTCCAGTTTGGCGGCGGCTACCACTGAGGATCAACCGGACCGGGAGCCCACGCCCAATGCCTCCGGCGCGATTCTGGCGCCGGACACACCAGGCACCTCCTCGGAAACGGCGGGACTGCCAGTCAACTATGCTCCCCTGTCGGGCCCCGAGCCCGCATCACAGCCCGCCAATCGGTCGTTCACATACCAGGGCCTGCTGCGGCGGTCCGGTCAACCACTCACGGCAACTTGCGATTTCCAGCTTGCCCTGTGGGACGCGCTGACGGCCGGCGCTCAGCTCGGCAGCACCCAAACGGTCACCCAGAGTGTCGCCAACGGGCTGTTTACCGTGCTGCTCAATAATACCAACCAGTTTGGCGATGCGGCTTTTGACGGGCGGGCCGTCTGGATTGAAACCGGCGTGCGCTGTCCGAGCGGGGCTGGCAGCTATTCGCTGCTCTCGCCGCGCCAGGCGCTGACCGCGGCACCGCTGGCCTCCGGGCTGGCGCCACACTCCACTATCAACGTCGATGACAGCTTTTCGGGTCATTCAGCCCTGACCATTCAGGCGCCGGCGGGCACCTGGTCGAACCCCATGGGGTTGGAGAGCCATGCCGGCGGCCCATCGAGCTATGTCAGGACCTTTTCTGCGACCGGCGTTTGGGGGGGCAGCGGCCCGGGAAAAGGGGTCTGGGGGACGACGAATACCGGATATGCCGTTATCGGCAGTGCGGGAAGTACCGGCTAGGCGGGATATTTCGAGGGGAATGTCAACGTCACCGGCAAACTGGTCGTGCCGCGCTTTCACACTACCTAGGTGATCAACAGCCTTGGCCCAATTCCAATCACCAGCGCAAGCTTCAATACCAGCGGCGGGACGCTGCTGCTGTTCTACTCCGGTTCTGGGTATTCAAACGCTGCCGGCAAATTGATTGGCATGAATGTGAAGCTCGATGGCAATCCCATCGACCAGACCGGGGTGTATGCGAACCAGAGTTTGGTTCACCTTGCCTTCGTAGCCAAGCAGTGGGTGGTGACAGGTATTGCCGCCGGGCCGCATACCATCGCGATCGAACCGCTCAATGCGTCTAGCTTTTTAGATGGCAACGATATATATGAGGTGATGGTTACGGAGATGCCCTATTAGAGGGGGCCGGAGGTTGATGTGAAAAAGACATGGCTTTCTTTGACCTTCATGATTGGATTGGCGCTAGCTTTGAGCAGCTCCGCCCTCTTGGCGCGAATGGGGTTGTCGGTGGGCTGGCTGGCAGTCGAGGCCGTCCACGCCCTGGCGGCGCCGTCATTCGCCCAGTCCGGTGGCGCTTTTTCACTCGATTGGAGCACTCTCGATTCCGGCGGCGGAGAGGTGAGCGGCGGGACGTACCAGCTTCAAACTACCATCGCGCAATCGGATGCCGGGAATATCTCCGGCGGGGTTTTCACCCTGGAAGGCGGCTACTGGCCCGGGACTGTTCAGCCCTGGCATATCTATTTGCCCACTACGCTCCGATGAGGCGAGCCGGGCCCTTCCAGCCTGGCCCCAACCATTCTCCAACCTCTGCCTGAAGATCGGCTGACATGGCACACCCATGTCGCGCGAGCCTTCTGGGATGGATTGGCAAGCGGGCAGATTATTCTATCCTAGCCATACCGCTTCAGTAGCTTGACCGGACAACGCAGAGCACTCCTAGCGCATTGGCTGGGCTTACCCCATGAAGAGTGCGTGTGAGTTCCCTCCTGGGGCACCTCGGATGGGGACCCGGCTCGGCCCCGGGGGATGGCTGTCGACGAGTCAAGACCTGCCCTTGCCCTTGCGGCAAGGGCAGGTCTCTTCTCTGGGCGATCGACCCGGTCATTGGGATTTCAGCCGAGGCATGTGTGGTAGCGCGGGCCCCCGGGCGGTTAGCCTAGCCGGTCGCGAAGAATACCGAGGTCGGCTTCCTCATTCGAGGGATTGGCAATAGATCGGCTCGTGTCCGATCAGAGTGCACTCCACCCAACTCCCCTCGAAGTCCAGCAGCACACGGACCGTTGTCACGGTCTCGTCATAACCTGCTACGACAATGCGATGGTGACGAGGAAGGAGGCCTTCCGCTGGGTTCAGAGCACTGGCATGGAGGAGCCTTGCCCGTTCCGTATCCATCGCCGCGGGATCGGACAGGCGGAAGGAAATCAGGTCGTCGATGGTGGCGACAGGAATCCTCAGAGGCCGGTTGACGAGGCCGTCGACGGCTGCCCCGGAGAGGGCGAAGAGACCGATCCAGATAAGGATGGATAGGGCTCGGCTTACGGGATAGGTCGCCCCGCCCCAGCCTTCCACAAGACTTTGGATCATTAGCCCCGCGATGAAAAAAGTCAGCCCGCAAAAGATCGCTGACAACGTCCCTCGCCCCGACGGTCCGAAACCGTAGTCGTAGGCCACGAAGCGCGCGGCGTCTGGCGCCCAGCGCGCCAAGACCCAGGGAAAATAACGGAAGGCGACCTGGGCTGCGAGCCAGCCGAATAGCACACCGGCCATGAGCCATAAGACCGCGGATATGGCTGCGCGCCGAAACTCTATGGAGAGCCAGCCGAGTACACTGAGGGGCAATAGAACGCACGCCGCTCCGAGGCATGCTTTGGCCCAGGGCAGGATCCCGTCGGCACGGTCGAGCGCCCAGCCATCGAAGCCCCAGGACACTACCAGCAGCGTCGATCCCGCCAAGAGGCCAAAGAGGAGACCTGCCCAACGATTGGTGTGGCCGCCGTGAAAGTCCCGGGTGCGGTGCTCGATCTCCATGGGCCCTCCGGTTGCGACGGCAATTCTCATGCCATAAATGCCGTGAGTCAAATGGCCGGTCTCTCCCCAACCAGGGAAACGGCTTGAGGCCAGGCAAGATCGTCGGCCTTCTGCCTGTCTGTCGCTGTTGCGACCCTGCCGACGACCGACCGCAAAACCGCATCTGCGAAACGCGGCACCCTAGCCCACTGATGGTCGACGCACAAGGAGAGGCGCGGGATGGGCATCACTAAGGCCAAGGTTGATGGTTCAATTCCCCCCTGGAGGACCGCCTATCGGCGAGCCGCTGTCGCCCACACGCCGCACGACCCGTGCGGCACACAGCAAGACGTCCGGCCGTTCGGGCCGGACGGTGTCATTCTCCGCATGCGGTTCACCTCGGTGGAGATGCTTGCCTCGGCGAACGCTTCGCTCAGCGGCGGAACGCCGCGGCCCCATTGCCGGATCTTTTTGCCTCTCGAGCGGCGCGATGATGGTCCGCGGGTGACCGGCACCCGCGAAGAAGCCTTGCATGCCTGTGCTATACTCTCGCCATGTTCCCCCGGTTCGGCACCTCCCCAATGCCTCTCATCACCGCGTCACCCGCGCCCGGAGGATAAGCCATGGACGCCCTCAAGCTGCGCATCCTCACCGACGGCCGCAACTTAGGCAACGGCATCCTCAAGGTGGATGGCTTCATCAACCATCAGGTGGATCCGGCGCTCATGGATGCCTGCGGCCGTGAACTGGCGGCCCGCTTTGGCAGCGTGCGCGCCACCAAAGTGCTCACCGCCGAAATCTCCGGTATCGCGCCGGCCCTCACCACCGCCCTGCATCTCGGCCTCCCGATCGTCTATGCGCGCAAGACCAAACCCATCACCATGCCCAATCAGGTTTTTCTCACCCTGGCGCCGTCGCACACCAAGGGCCGCATGGTGGAACTCATCGTTTCGCCCGAGTACCTCTCCAAGGGTGAGCGTGTGCTCATCATCGACGACTTCCTGGCGACCGGGCAGACCATCGCCGGGCTGGCCCAGCTGGCGCAGGCCGCCGGCGCCAGCGTGGTCGGCATCGGCGCGGTGATCGAGAAGATCTTCGAGGGCGGGCGCGAGTTCCTCAAATCGCTCGGCGTGCCCATCGAGTCGCTTGCACGCATTTCCGATATGAGTGAAGGGCGCATACTCTTCGCCGATTGAGGGGCCGGCACGAGGGTGGAAACCGTCGTCATTCTCGACTTCGGATCGCAGTACTCACAGCTCATCACGCGCAGGGTGCGTGAAGCGGGTGTGTACTGCGAATTGCTCCCCCATAGCACGCCCGCGGCCACGGTCCTGGCGCTCGACCCCAAAGCGTTTATCCTCTCCGGCGGTCCGAACTCGGTCTACGACCCGGGCGCGCCGCTCCTGCCGGCGTACGTCCTCGAAAGCCGCCGGCCGGTGCTCGGCATCTGCTATGGCATGCAGCTCCTCGCGCAGCACTTGGGCGGCCGGGTGCGGGCCTCTGCGCGCCGGGAGTACGGCCGCACCGCGCTCACGCGACAGGCCGGCTCGACCCTCCTGGGCGATGCGTTGCCCGCCGCCTTCGAAGTCTGGATGAGTCACGGCGATCAGGTGGAAAGCATGCCGGCCGGCTTCCGCCAGACGGCCTCCAGCCCGAGCTGTCCGATCGCCGCCATGGAAGACCCCGCCCAGCACCGCTACGCGCTGCAGTTTCATCCGGAAGTGAATCACACCGAACACGGCCGCGAGATTCTGAACGCCTTCCTCGCGGCCTGCAACCTTCGCGCGGAATGGACTCCTGAGTCGGTGGTGCAGGCCAGCGTCGCCGGCATTCAAGCCCGGGTGGGCGCGGCCCCGCTGCTGGCGGCCGTGAGCGGTGGCGTGGATTCGCTCGTCGCCGCGGCGCTGGCGCAGCGCGCGGTGGGCGAGCAACTCACCTGCCTCTTTGTGGATACCGGCTTGCTGCGGCTGGGCGAGCCGCAGCAGGTGGTGGAGACGCTGCAGACGGCGCTCGGCGCCCGCCTGGTGGCGGTCAACGCGGCCGAGGAGTTCCTCGAGGCGCTGGCCGGAGTGACCGACCCGGAGCGCAAGCGGGCCATCGTCGGCGAGAAGTTCATCCGTGTGTTCGAACGCGAAGCGCAGCGCGTGGCGCGCCAGGCACGCTTCCTCGTGCAAGGTACCATCTACCCGGACGTGATCGAGTCGCGCGCGCCGGAGCGGCAGAGCGCGGCGCGCATCAAGACCCACCATAACGTGGGCGGGCTGCCGAGCGACATGCGCCTCGAAATCGTCGAGCCGCTGCGCTATCTCTTTAAGGATGAGGTGCGCCGGGTGGGCCTGCAGCTCGGCTTGCCCGAGAGCCTGGTGTGGCGCCAGCCTTTTCCTGGCCCCGGGTTGGCGGTGCGCTGCCTGGGCGAGGTCACCTGGGAACGCGTCGAGCGGCTGCGTCTGGCGGATGCGATCTTCACCACAGAACTCGAGCGAGCCGGCCTGCTGCGCCAGGAGACGGCCCAGGCCTTTGCGGTGCTGCTGCCGGTACGTTCGGTGGGTGTGATGGGCGACGGCCGGACCTACCAGGAGGTGCTGGCTCTGCGCGCTGTGACCACCGAGGACTTCATGACCGCCGATTGGGCGCGCCTGCCGGCCGCCGTGCTCGAGCGCGTGGCCCAGCGTATCGTCAACGAGGTCGCAGGTGTTAACCGGGTCGTGTACGATATCACGAGCAAGCCCCCGGCGACGATCGAATGGGAATAGCGCTCGCGGCCGGTACATCCCACAGGAGGATTGATGGAATACGGTGATGTCCTTTCGCGTTCGTGGAAAACAGTGTGGAAGAACAAGGTCTTGTGGGTGTTCGGAATTCTGGCCGGGTGCGTCGGCGGAAACGGCGGCGGCAGCAGCGGGGGCGGCGGCAACACCGGGTACGAAGTTACCGGCGGCGATCTTCCGCCGGCGATGCAGCAATACGTCAATGAATTCGGTCTGAAAATCGCCCAGACCCCCTGGTGGGTTTTTGTGCTCATCGGCCTGGGGATCCTGGCGCTGTTCGCGCTGTGCATCTTTCTCGGGTTCACGGGCCGCATTGCACTCGTTCGCGGTTCTCGCATGGCCGATGAGGGCGCGGAGCACCTCGGCTTCAGCGAGCTGTTCTCGGCCAGCACGCATTTCTTCTGGCGAGTGTTCGGGCTCAACTTACTGGTGGGCCTGGCGATCGGGCTGGCCTTGCTGATCATTCTGGTCCCGATCCTCTTCCTCGCGCTCGGCACTCTGGGCGCCGCCCTCTTGTGCTTGCTCCCCATCGTGTGCATAGTCGTCATTCTGGCGTGGGCGGTGGCGGTCGTCTTGCAGCTCGCCAACGTCGCATTGGTCTCTGACGATCTGGGGATCCTGGACGCGCTGCGCCGCGGCTGGGAGACGGCGCGGGTCAACGTTGGTCCGGTCGTGGTCATGGCGCTGATCCTGGGCATCGGCGGGTGGCTGGTCGGCTTGATCATCTCGGTGCCGGTCATCCTGGTGGTATTGCCGGCCGGGCTGGGTATCGTCTTCGGCGAACTGGCCGGTTCGCGTGGCGTTCTCGCGACGGGTCTGGTGACCGCCGGCGTGTGCCTGGCGGTCTATCTGCCGGTGCTGATCGTGGCGCAGGGAATTCTGCTGGCTTACATCCAGGCGGCCTGGACGCTGACCTACCGCCGCCTGCGCGGCCAGAACCCGGCCGCCGTTTCTGGCCCCGAGGTTGCACCGACCCCCAGCACGGGCTAGCCGCCTGCCGGGCGCCTTACGCGCCTGGAGCACGCCCATGCGTTGGCATGAAAGCCGGCCCTGCGGGGCTGGCTTTTGCTTATCGTGGAGCGCAAACACAATTCATACAAAGGACACGTAATATAATCGTTCACATGAACCCGGCCCGCGTCCATCGGGCGCGCCGCCCAAGGCTCTGAGGAGACCCGCGCATGATGCGTTTCGACCGCTTTACCGAGCGTGCGCAGGATGCCGCCCAGCGTTCGGCGGAGATCATCCAGCGCTACGGTCACAATCAGATCGACACTGAACACCTCCTGCTGGCGCTGCTCGAGCAACCGGAGGGTGTCATCCCGCAGATTCTCGAGCGCCTGACGGTCAACGCGGACCAGCTGGCGCAGCGCATCGACGGCATCTTGCGCTCCAGCCCCAAGGCCAGCATCTATGGCGGCGGCACCGGGCAAATCTTCATCACCCCGCGCGTCAAACGCATCATCGATCTAGCCAATGAAGAAGCCAACCGCCTGCGCGACGAGTACATTTCCACCGAGCACATCTTCCTGGCGATCGTCTCCGAACACAACACGCCCGCGGCGCGCGCCCTGAGCGAAGCCGGTATCAGCAAGGAGCGCGTCGTGGATGCGGTCAAAGACATTCGCGGCGGCCAGCGCGTCACCGACCCGCAGGCCGAAAGCCGCTACCGTACGCTCGAGAAGTACTCGCGCGACTTGACTCAGGCCGCCAAAGAGGGCAAGCTCGATCCGGTCATCGGCCGCGACAAAGAAATCCTGCGCGTCCTCCAGATCCTTTCGCGCCGCACCAAGAACAACCCAGTGCTCATCGGCGAGGCGGGCGTGGGCAAGACGGCCATCGTGGAAGGCCTGGCGCAGAAGATCGCCAGCAACGACGTGCCCGAGATCCTCATGGGCAAGCGCGTGGTGGCGCTCGACCTGGGGGCGATGATCGCCGGCTCGCGGTTCCGCGGCGAATTCGAGGAACGGCTAAAGGCCGCCATCGAGGAAATCCAGCGCGCCAGCGGCGAGATCATCCTGTTCATTGATGAGCTGCACACGGTGGTGGGGGCCGGTGCGGCGCAGGGCGCGATGGATGCCTCCAACATGCTCAAGCCGGCGCTCTCGCGCGGCGAGTTGCAGTGCGTGGGGGCCACCACCCTCGACGAATACCACAAGCACATCGAGAAGGACGCCGCGCTCGAACGGCGCTTTGCCCCGGTGTACGTCGATGAGCCAAACGTCGAAGAGACGATCGAGATGCTACGCGGCCTGCGCGACCGCTACGAGGCTCACCACAAGGTACGCTTCTCGGAGGCGGCGCTGGTCGCAGCCGCACGCCTCTCTAACCGCTACGTGACCGATCGCAGCCTGCCCGACAAGGCCATCGACCTGATCGACGAAGCGGCCGCCAAACTACGCCTGGCGCTGTACTCCTTGCCGCCAGACCTGAAGAAGCTCAAGGCCGAGATTACCCGCGTGCAAGCCGAAGAAGAGCAGGCCGGCCTGACCCGCGACTACGAACACGCGGCGCAGAAGAAGGCCGAACGACTGCGCCTGGAGACCGAGTTCAACGCCAAGCGCGAGCTATGGGAAAACGAACACCGCCTGGACGACGTCGTGGATGAAAACGATATCGCCGAAGTCGTCGCCCAGTGGACCGGTATCCCCGTCACCCAGATGATGGAAACCGAATCGGCGAAGCTCCTGCACATGGAGGACCGGCTGCACGAGCGCATCGTCGGACAGGCCGAGGCCATCCACGCCCTCTCGGACGCCATCCGCCGCGCGCGTTCCGGCCTCAAGGATCCGCGCCGGCCGATCGGCTCGTTCATCTTCCTGGGCTCCTCGGGCGTGGGCAAGACCGAACTGGCCAAAGCCTTGGCCGCCTTCCTCTTCGACGACGAAGATGCGCTGGTGCGCATCGACATGTCGGAGTACCGCGAGCAGCACACGGTCAGCCGCATGTTCGGCGCCCCGCCGGGATACGTGGGCTACGAAGAGGGCGGCCAGCTCACCGAGGCCGTGCGCCGACGCCCGTACCGCGTGGTGCTCTTCGACGAAATCGAGAAGGCCCATCCCGATGTGTGGAATGCCCTCTTGCAGATTCTCGAGGACGGGCGCATGACCGACGGCCAGGGGCGGGCGGTCGACTTCCGCAACACGGTGCTCATCATGACCAGCAACCTGGGCACCGAATACGTCAAACGTTCCGGGTCGCTCGGTTTCCTGCGCCGCGGCGAAAACGGTGAGAGCGACGGCAGCCACGAGAAGATCGAGCAGGCGCTCAAATCCACCTTCCGTCCCGAATTCCTCAACCGCATCGACGAGATCATCATCTTCTCGCCGCTCAAGATCGAGGACATGGAGCGCATCGTCGACCTGCAGATGAAGGAAATACGCAGCATGCTCTCCGAGCAGGGCATTGCTGTGGATCTGACCGAGGCGGCGCGTATCTGGCTGGCGCGCGAGGGCTTCGACCCGGCCTTCGGCGCACGCCCGCTGCGCCGCGCGCTACAGAAGCACGTCGAATCGCCGCTTTCGATGATGATTCTGGAGGGAAAGTTCAAGACCGGCGACACCGTGGTGGTCGACTACGCCGAGGGTCAGGGCATTCTTTTCAACCACCGCGAAGAACAACCCGCCGAGCAGGCGGCCAAGCCCGCCGAGTGAGCGGGTCACGCAACACACAAGCCGGCGGGCCAAGTGTGGCCCGCCGTTTGACTGCGCGTGCCAGGTCGCGCCTGCGCCTCAACGTGTGCACCAGGCCGCGAGCATGGCCTCCAGGCCCACGCCGGCCGCGATTTTCCCGGTCTTGATGTCCTCATCCAGATCGCGCAACTGGCCGTACAACTGCTCAAGTGCGCCAATACTGAAGCGGCGGGCCTGGGCCTCGAGCTTCTCGGCCACAAAATCCGGGACGCGCTCGGTCTCGCGCAAGGGGATGGCGCGCAGGGCCTCGCCCAGGCGGATTGTTCGCGGGCCCGTGTCGAGCGCTTCGCGGGCTAGGAGCAGCAAGCGTATTTGGCGTACCACCATGCCCATGATGTAGCCGGCGTCCTGTTCGCCGAGCATCTTGTGCAGGAGACGCGTGGCCTTTGGCCCATCGCGCTGACCGATTGCGTCCACCATGGCAAAGACATCCGTCTCGGCCGACTCGGGCGTGAGGCGGCGCACATCCTCGGTGTTCACCGGGCGTGCGCGGTCCACATACGTCAACAGCTTCGCGACTTCTTCGTCCAGCCGCGTTAGATCCTCGCCCACCGCCTGCGCCAACTGCTGCGCCGCCTCGCGCTCCAGGCGCCCGCCATGATGCTCTGCCCGTCGCAAGATCCAGGCTGGCAGGTCCGATGGGCGCGGCGCTTCGAAGAGCCTCACCCATGCGCGCCCGCCTTGTGTGGCACACCACGCCAGCATGGCGTGCCGGCCGGGCAGCGTCCGCCTTTCAATGAAAACGAGGGCCGTGGTAGGCGGCACCTCTTCGAGGATGGGCGTCAGGTCCTCCAACCCGCGCGCACGCCCTGGCGCAGCCGGCGTCTCGTTCTCAGACGCATCGTCGGCCTCGCGCGTGCGCGAAAGCAGCCACGTGAAGTATCCCTCCACGACCACCATCCGTCGGCGTGCAATGAAGGGCAACGCGCCGCAGGCATCGCGCAGCGCGGAGAGCGAAAGGCCGCGTCCCTCGAGACGAAGGGTGTTCAGGTCGCGCATGGCCGGCTCGCCCAATTGCTCGTAAAGGCGGGCGACGGTTTCGCGCATCGCGATCTCGTCGTCGCCGTGCAGGAGATAAAAGGTGGGGGGAGTCTTGGGCACACAATGATTATATCCAGCCCGCGTGCGCATTGCCCGGGCGCCCGAGCTCCACGATGGATATGGGTGTGCGGGGGAGGAAGCTTTAGAGGCACATGCAGCGGGTGTAGAAATCGGCCAGCCCGCCGGCCAAGTTGGACCACGCCAGGCGGGTCTCGGCCAGTGCCCGTGCGCGCCGCCCCATGGCCTCGGCTTGCGGAGAATCGGCGAACAGTTGCTCCATCGCCTGCGCCATTGCCCCTCCCGTCTCTTCGGCCGTCAGACCGATGCCTTCGTCGCGGACGAGCGCTCCGAGATCGCCGGTGTCGTTGGTGACAATCGGCCGCGCGGCGGCCATGGCGTGGCCAAGGCTGTTGGGCGAGCGGCCAAGGTTGACCGGGCGGCGGGTATATGGAAGAAGTATCACGTCGGCGGCGCCCAGGAGGGTGGAGAGATGCTCCTGCGGGACCCATCCCAGCTGATGCAAGTTGGCCGCAAGCCCGTGCCGGCGCGCCGCGCGATCGAGGCGCGGGATGCGCCGACCAGTGGTCACGAGCAGCACGCGGGGATTGAGACGTGCCAAGGCAATGAAGGAGTGCTCGAGCAGCGCCAGGTCATAGGTGCCCAACCCGATGTGAACAGCCACGGGCGCCTGAGGCGGAAGCCCCAACGCGCGCCGGCTGGCGGCTTTCTCGGGCGGCGGCCCATCATCACACTCGGCGCCCACCGGCAGCAGGTGGAGCCGCTCGTGCGCGACCCCACTGGCCCGTGCCCGCTCGGCCAGATAGGTGCAGATCGGCGTCAAGCCATCGGCACTCCGGCAGACGCGCTTCTCCCATGCGCCATCGAAGGCTCCCAGCGTGACCCGCGCCGGCCACGACCTTTCCCCGGCGATGCCCTGCCCGCCCCACAGGTCGGCCCAGTCGGACACATAGGCTGTGGCGAAGCGTTTGCGCTGCGCCAGCGCGGGGAGCGAGACACTCGGCCGCTGATCGAAACCGTGAACGATGTCGAAGCGCTCGCGCGTCGCCAGGTGCATCCGGCCGATGATATCGAGCGGGCTGAGACCCATATTGCGCAGACGGAAGGGGGCCCCGTCGGCCATTTCCACCAGGCGCACACCCTGCACCTGGTGAACGCGCAGCCTCGCGCTGGCGCGCGAGGGCGAGGCAGATAGCGTCACCGCATGACCCAGGCGCACGAGATGCCGCGCCAGCGCGAGGCTGCGCTCGAAGCTGCCGCCGGCCGCCGCGACGTGATGGACGAGCATCAGCACGCGCATCGGGTCAAGGCCTTGCCCGGCCGACGAGCGCACGTCCGTACGTCCCTAGCTCACCTGCCAGCCAGGCGCACGTGCCGGCCACGATTACGGGTAGGGTCATCAGGTATTTCGTGAACATGCCCGCCCGCAATGCACTGGCGCCGGCCCGCGCCACGAAATTGAACAGTCGCAACGGGAGCAGCGAAACCGCCGCCGCGGCCAGCGTGCGCCGCCAGCTCCACGCCTCCCACCGACGGCGTTCGTCGCTAAACTCGCGTCCGCGCGTGTACCGCTCACGCAATAGCTCTCGCCAGGTCGCATGGTAGTGGTGGACCACCCCGGCCTGCGGATCGAACCACAAGATGCGCCCCGCACGTTCAAGGTGCCAGCAGAACACGGCGTCCCCCAGCATGAGGTCGGGTTGAAACCCGCCCACCTCATCGTACCAGCGGCGCGGGACGAGCATATTTACGGTCGGCCCGACCTTGATTGCACGCCCCCGGCCGCCGGGCAGCCAGATGTCGAACTTGCAGAAGTGCGCGCCCACGTCGAGCCAACGCGATCCATCACACGTCACCGACCCGATCACGCCTAGGCCTGTGGCCTCGTGAGTCGCCACCAGGCGCGCTAGCCACATCGGCGGAAAGACCGCATCCGGGTCGGTGAAAACGAGCAGCCGCCCTTTGGACAGCACCACGCCGCGATTGCGTGCGGCGTGCGGCAGGAGGCGCAGCGACGAATGCTCAAAGCGTACCCACGGAAACTCACGCTTTACCAGCTCCCGAACGCCGACGTCCGGGCTGCTATCAACCAGGATTGCCTCGTAATCGGTGAAGTTCTGGGCCTTCAGGCTGTTCAGGCACACGGCAAGCGTAGCCTGCGACTTGTAGGCAGGAATGACCACGGACACGAGCCGGGCGCGGGGCGACAGGCTCACGCCAGATCTCCCGGCGTGCGATAGGCGCCCACCTCATAGTCTACGAATCGCACCGGCGCCGAGCCAGGGCCCATGACCATGCCCACGACCTGGCCTGCAACGGCGAAGCTTTCGGCGACCATCACGGCCGGCAGGCCTCGCACGAACCTGCCAAGCAGATCGCGGCGCCGGCGCACGCCGAACGCCACGAGCCGCGCGGCCCGCACCCAGGGCACCAGCGGGGCCGCGAGCAGGCGTGCCGCACGATGCCCCCACGACCAATGCAAGAGGTCCGCCCGTGCCGCCCCAAAGCAACGATTCCAAAGATAGAAGCCACGGCAAATCGTGGTCAGGCGAGATTCATTGGTGTGGCTGAAGCGCATGCGCGGCTCCAGCAGCAGTCGCTCGCCTTGGGCGGCCAGCCGCCACTGCAACAGGGGTTCGTTGAGCAACAGGCGCGCAAGTCCTCCTCCCAAGCGCAGCAACACGTCGCGCCTGTAGGAAGTATTGTTTCCCGGCAGGAGAACCTGCGCCCCGCGCGAGGCGGGTGCCATCCACGGCGCAAACGACAGGGCCAGGATGACGTCGCTCAACCCGCGGCCGGGGTTGCCGTTATGGACTTCGCCACCGACGCCGGACCAACCTTCAGCGTGTCCGGCGAGTATCGCCTCTGCCCAGCCGGGATGGGCGACGCAGTGTTCCTCGATGAAGGCGACGATCGGGGCGCGCGCCTCGTGGACGGCCTGGGCGCGCAATTCGCCGAATTCCCGGCCGGGGGTCCCGCGGAGGATTCGCACGTTGCCGCGATCCGCCAGCGCAATCGGCGGCGTGCCCTCCGGCGCACAATCCACCATCAAGATCTCCATCGAGGGCGCCGCGTTTTGCGCCAGGAGCGAGCGCAGGCAAGCCTCCACCCGGCCGCGTTGTCTGCCCACAATCGCAATCACCGACAGCACCGGATCGCTCATGAGTTCGTCTTCCGCCGCCTGGCTGAGGATGGACCCGGCAACGCAGATTGTCCGGCCCGCACCTGGGGTCTGTCTTGGGCCGGGCGGAGCGCACCACCCTCATTATGCCGGATTGGGGCTCACACAACAAAATGCCGCCAGATAGGGCCTGGCGGCCTGCATTTGACTACCGGCCACGCCCGTGGGTGGCGCGAATGGGGAAAGCTAGGTGGCCCGGGCCGCGGCGCGTTGCGGCGCCGCATTGGGGGATGCCTGCGGCATGGTCGCCTGGATGAATCCAACGAACATGATCGCTGCTCCTACCAACTCGCTCACGTAGAGCCAGTCCGCCAGACCCAGGCGCAGGAAGGTTCCGCCCATGGCCGGGGCCAATGCCCCGGCGGCGATGAGCACATTACCCAGCACGCGGTGCACCAGGACCTGCTTGCGCCAGAAGAGCCATGCCGACCACAGCGCCCCGCCCACGAGCAGCAGAGTCCCATAGAGGTTGAGAATAATCGTCAACGCGACCACTGCCCCCGGCCGCGCGAGAATATCGCGGTATTGGGCGGACGCAGGAACGAGGACATCGTAAGACCCGCCCAGGGTCGGCGCGCTGAACACCAGCCAGGCGCCAAGCAACGACAAGGCAGCCAGCACACCCAGAAAGACGAGGGCGACTCCTCGGCGCCGCACCAAAAGGAACATCGTCCCCTGCCCAAGCCAAGCCGCGGTCAACAGTGCGCCCGTCAGATACCACATCTTGAGCGCCAGCGGATGGAACGCGAGGGCCAGCAGCGCTTCCATCGCCGTCCCCAGCGCGTACAGGAGCAAGCCGATGGCCCAAAGCAGGAGGTGCGTGCCACGACGCCGACGGTAACGGGCAAACACCACCGTGGCAAACATGATCGTTACGAACGTTGAGACAAACGGCAAGAAGCGCAACATGATGTTCCTCTTTGCGGTCCGCATTCTGTGCCCGGCGCTAGGCCCACGAGCGGCGCACCTCAGCGGGCCACAAGGCTGAACAGCGAGGCGCCTGCCACAAATACCAGCGCCGCAGCCAACACAAGCAACAATCCGGGCGCCGCCTGGTGAGTATATATCAGCCCGCGGGGGTGAGAGTCAATGCCTGGCCGATTAGATTTGGATATGAGACTTCAGGCGTGTGCTCAGGCTTAAACGCAAAGCCAGCCGCGGCCAGAGGCCGGGCCGGCTTAGGGGCATATGACGGGCAGGGCACACCTGCCCAAGCGGCAGACGCCTCGTCACGGTCTCGCGGCGCGAAACCGGAGTCCAGGCTAGATCGAATCCTTGAGCGCCTTGACCGGCGCCGCCTTGACCACTTTGCGGGAGGGCTTGCCCTTGATCAGTATGGGCTGCTTGGTGAAGGGGTTGACCCCCATCCGGTCCTGGGTTTCGGGGCGGACGGCGACCTTTGCCCTGAACAAGCCCGGGATCGTCACCTCTCCGCTCGACTTCAGTTCGGACACGACCAAAAGCGAGATCGCTTCCAGGTAGTCGGCGACTTCGCGCTTGTTAAGCTTGGTCGCCTCGGAGAGTTTCCCGATGAATTCGGCTTTGCTCAGTCCTTTAGCCATTTTGGTTCCCGCTCCTTTGCTGAAGTCTGGGGCTCACGCGCCCCAGCCCTGTTGACGTGCCCTGTCGGTTAACTCTACACGATTTCCCCAATTCCCGCCACCCGCGGGGGCACGCGGCCCGCAAATGGGTGCCCGTAGGGCCCCGCCATGCCCTTGGCGCCTTGCCCTTCGTGCGTCCAACGGCTAGAATCAGCCGCATGACCTGGAACGTTGTCGGGCACACCTGGGCGATTCGCGCCTTGCAGCGAGACTTGACGCTCGGCCGGCCGTCGCACGCCTACCTCTTCACTGGCCCGGCCGGCATCGGCAAGCGCACACTGGCGCTGGCCTTCGCCCAGGCGCTCAACTGCACAGCACCACCCGCGCCGGGAGAAGCGTGCGGCGCGTGCCGGGCGTGCCGTCAGATCGCCGCGCGCACGCATCCGGACCTTTTCGTTCTCCTGTCCGATGCGCCGGGCAAGCCGATTAAGGTGGAAGCCGCACGCGAGATGATGCACATGCTCGCGCTCTCGCCGCTCGAGCTGCATTGGCGTGTTGCGTTACTGGCCGATTTCGATCAGGCCACCTCCAGCACGGCCAACGCGCTGCTCAAAACGCTCGAGGAGCCGCCCGCCCCTGTCATTCTTCTGCTCACGGCCGAGAGCGCCGAAACGCTCCTGCCCACGATCGTCTCGCGCTGCCGGGTCATTACCCTGCGCACACTGCCGACCCCTGAGGTTGAGGCTGCGCTGATTGAGCGCTGGCAGGTTCCGCCTGATCGCGCCAGGCTTCTGGCGCAGCTCAGCGGAGGCCGATTGGGCTGGGCGCTGCGCGAGATCGAGGATGAGGGTGCTCCCCAAAGGCGCCGCGACATGCTCGAAGCGTGGCGGGCGGTGTTCTCGGCCAGCCGCGCCAAGCGATTCGAGCACGTTGCCCGCTTGACGAAGGATCGCGATGAGGAGCAGGCTTTAGGGCGGACGCTGCAAATGTGGCAGAGTCTGACCCACGACCTGTTGCTGGCCGGCATCGACCCGCAGGCGCCGCTCACCAACCTGGACTATGCCGACGAGATCCGCGCCTTGGCCACACACGTCCCAGCCGGGCGCGCACGCCGTTGGCTGGCGGCGTTGCAACGCGTCGAGCGTGGTATCGAGCGCAACCTCAATCTGCGCTTGGCGCTCGAGGCGGCCCTGCTTGAAGCCCCCTCACTCTAGGGCAACTGCGCCGTACGACAGACCTCATCGCGGTTCGACGAGGATGCGGATCGCAGTCCGTTCTTTGCCGTCAATTGTGACCTCGGTGAAGGAGGGGATGCAAATGACATTCAAGCCGTCTCCCTCGAGGTATCCGCGGGCGATGGCACATGCCTTCACCGCTTGGTTCACCGCACCCGCCCCGATGGCTTGCACCTCAGCGTGCTTCTGTTCGCGGACGATCCCGGCGATCGCTCCGGCAACAGCTGTGGTTCGAGACTCGGCTGAGACTTTGATGATGTCGGCCATGTGAGTTCTCCTTTATGAAAGGCCTGTTGGCTGCCCAGCCATATTGGGCTAATTCTCCCTGATTCATTCTATTAGATTCCGAAGCGTGCCGCAAGATGCATTCTGTATAATCGGAAAGCATGCATGCCGGGCCGGGCGGCGGCAGCCCCGCTGAACGGCCGAACGGTCGGCCCATTCGTGAGGCCCAGCACATTCTGCGGCGTTCAATCGGCTAACTCCGTCGCCCCGCAGGAGAAGAGGATCTGCCCATGTCCCGCACATTGTTCGTCCCATGCGCCTGCGTTGTGGCGGCTTTGGCGTGCACGCTCGCCGGCACACCCACGCCGCCGACCTCCCAAGTGGAAACGGAAGTGGCCAAGCTGCTCACGCAGCGCCCGACCTCCAGCCCGATGCAGGCCGTGACGCTTGCCCCCGCCACGGTGGTCGCGCCCTCCTCCGTGCCGCCGACAGCTGCCCCCTCGCCGACGCCGACTCTTGTCCCTACGCCTACCCCGCCGGCCACCGATCCGCGCATCAACTTGGGCACGCCGGATTGGCACGACGCCTTCGACACCGGGCAAAACTGGTACCTGGAGGGTGGCAACCCGCAGGCCGAGATTCGCGACGGCACGTTGGTCTTCAGCGTGGTAGAGGCCGACAAAGGCGATTGGTGGCGACTGGCCGCGCCACGCCTGGTCAACTTCTACATTGAAGCCACCGCAATAACGACTGCCTGTTCGGGCGCCGATCGCTACGGGCTGGTGGTGCGCGCACCCGACCTAAACCGGGGCTATCTCTTCGGCTTCACCTGCGACGGGCGCTACTCGCTGCGCGCCTGGGATGGCAGCGAGTTCACCAAGGTCAAAGACTGGACGGCCAACTCTGCCATCCTCGCCGGCCCCAACCAGACCAACCGCCTGGGCCTGATGGCCGACGGCAGCCGCCTCTCGCTGTACGCCAACGGAGTCTTCCTCGACGAGATACACGACGACCGCTTTGGCGAGGGACGCTTCGGCTTGTTCATTGCCTCCAGCGTCACCCCCAATTACACTGTCCAATTCGACCTGCTCGACTACTGGAAGCTGCCATGAGAGGCGCACGCGGCCGGCGAGGGGGGCTGGCGAGCAGCGCTGCGCTGGCGGCGTTTGTGCTCGGCGCCTGTCAGATCGCGCCGGCCACGGCGACGCCCACGCCGGCGTTCACCCCGACGGTGACGGTGATGGTTCCGCTGTCCACCTTGTTGCCGCCGTTGCCCGCTTGGCCCACGGCCACGGCCACACCCAAGCCGGCCGTCTCGCCCACGCCGGCGCTCCCGCCGCAGGCCGGGGATCTCATCCTGCACGAGGATTTCACGGCCAACGAGCTTGCCTGGTTGCTGCGTGCCACACCCAGCGGCACTGTCGCCATCGCTGCCGGCCAATTGACGTTCGCGCTCAAAAAGCCGCTGACCTCCATGGCCGTGCTGCTTCCGGAGAGCGTGCCGGCGGATGGGTACGTCGCGGTGACCGCACGGAGCCTCTTGTGCGATGCGCCGAAGAATGAATTCGGGGTGATATTGCGTGCCGAGCACGATCGACAGTATCGCATCGGCTTTGCCTGCGACGGCAGCGTGCGCTTCGAACGTTACCTCGGGCCAGGGCTGGAAGGCGCGAGTGCCTGGCAGCCGACACCCTCGCTGTTGCCGGGTGCGCCCGCGGAGAATCGAATCGCAGTGGTTTTTGAGGGCTCGCAGTTCACGGCCTACGCCAACGGCGTGGCGGTTCTCTCATACACCGAGCCGCTGATCGATGCCGGTCAGGTTGGCCTGTTTGCGCGCACTGAGCGCAGCACGCTGCTCACGGTTGCTTTCGACGATTTGGACGTGCGATCGCTGGCCGCCGCCTCGCCTTGAGGGTGAAAAGGTGACGAGGAGCTAAACACGCAGGGCGAGCCGTGGCTCGCCCTGCGTGTTGGAGGGGCTCTTAGGCGTAGCGTGCTGCGTCGAGCAAGGCCCGCAGTTCGGCCTTGCGGTTGACGCCCATCTTGCCCAGCACGTGACGCACGTGGGTCTTGACCGTTTCGGGTGAGACCACCAGGCAATCCGCAATCTGCCGATTGGTCTGGCCGGCGACGATGAGTTGCAAGACCTCGCGCTCGCGCGGGGTCAGGATTTCGAACTCGCCGGCCACCTGCAGGCGGGCCAGGTCCGGCCCGCTCGAGGGTTGTACCAAGGTTCCCGCAAGCATCACCACCTCCTCCGGGGCCTGTCGGCACCCCGTGATCTTCTCCTATTATATAGAACGTTTGTTCTAATTGTCAAGAGGGTTGACGGCCACGGGCCGGGCGCTATACTTTGGCCAACAATCCAAGCCGAAAGACGTTGAAGAGGGCGAGTACGTGCGGCCCGCCTGCCTCAGAGAGCCGGGGAGCGGTGTGAACCCGGCGGCAGCGCACGCGCGGAATGGACCTCGGAGTTGCCGGGTGAACGCCTTGTGCCAGTAGCCCGCGCCGGAACCGCCACCGTTATCTGGGCGGAGGATATTCAGGGGCCGCGCCCCGCGTATCCACACCCGTGAGGCTGGCCGTCGCAATCCAGTCGCAATCCGCGACGGGATTTTTCGTTCCACCGCCTGCCCACCTTGGGTGGCACACCGGGCGTTAGCGCCCGCCCCAAGCCGGGGCGGGCGATTCTTTCTTGGGGCGGCGCGCTGCCTGGCCGCAGGAGGGCTGACATGAACCGCGAACGCATACTCACCGGACACCGGCCGACGGGGCCGCGCCATCTGGGCCACCTGGTGGGAACGCTGCAGACGTGGATCGCCCTGCAGGAGCGCCACGCATGCTACTTCCTTATCGCGGACCTGCACGTGCTGACCACTGACTACGCACGCCCGCAGCGCATCCAGGCCAACGTGCTGGAGGTCGTGGCCGACTGGCTGGCGGCGGGCATCGACCCCGAGCGCAGCACGCTCGTCCTGCAATCGGCTGTGCCCGAGCACACACAACTGGCACTGGCCCTGAGTATGCTGGTCAGCACGGCGCGCCTCGAACGCGTGCCGACCTTCAAGGATCAGATGCGCGAGCTCGGCCTGCAGCCCTCGCTCGGCTTGCTGGCTTACCCGGTGCTGCAGGCAGCGGACATCCTGCTCTACAAGGCCACTTGCGTGCCGGTGGGCGAAGACCAATTGCCGCACCTCGAACTGGCCCGCGAAATTGCCCGTCGCTTCAACGCGTTGTTCGGCGGCACATTCCCGGAGCCTCAGGCGCTGCTCTCATCCGTGCCGCGGCTGCCTGGGCTCGACAACCGCGCTATGCACACTTCCTACGGCAACGCGCTGCTGCTCAAAGATACGCCCGAGGAGACGACGCGCAAGGTGATGAGCATGTTCACCGACCCCACGCGAGTCCACCCAAGCGACCCCGGCCACGTCGAGGGTAACCCGCTCTTTGTCTATCACAGCATCTTCAATCCCGATCGAGCGCAGGTTGAGGATTTGAAAGAGCGCTACCGCGCCGGCACGGTCGGGGATGTCGAGGTCAAGCGACGTCTGGCGCGTGCGCTCAACGAGGCATTGGCGCCCGTGCGCGAGCGGCGGCGCGAGCTCGCGCGGCACCCCGAGCGCTTGCGCGCGCTGCTGCTGGATGGCACGCAGGCGGCGCGACCGCTGGCGGCGCAGACGCTGACCGAAGTGTACGAGCACATGGGCCTGTCGCCGCGCGCCGTCGAAGGCCAGCGAACCCGCGCGCTGGTTACGGCGCTCGGCGCGTTCTGTTGAGCCGTGGGTCCCCGGGATCCTGGCTATCGAGGCGGCCGCGCGTCTGGCCAGCGGTCTTGTCGACGGGGGCCGGGGTGCCCGAACCGGGACCGCAGCCCCAATTCCCTCCTCAGGGCCGTGCAACGCCGGCCAGCGCACCCAGCCGGGTCTAAGCGAAACCTTTTGCGACCCTGTGGCGCGAAAGACCAGGGGTCAGGCGTGGAAGGGGAGAGCTCCCCGCACCAGCACACCCGGCCGATCTCTTCAAGACATGATTTTAGGCGATCCAGGCCAAGATCCTGTGAATTTCAGCCGATTCCAAGCATAACGCAATGTGGCTTGACAAGAGCGTGTGTTCGTATACAATTAGTTCAATGCTACAATTAGTGGAATCGCACAATTAGTTCAATCGGGAGTAGGCGAATGCACTTGCGTCTTGATCCCCACAGCCGGGTCCCGATCTACGTGCAGATTATCGAACAGGTCAAAGTCCTGGTTGCCGCCGGCACGCTCGACCCGGGCAGCCAGTTGCCAACCGTGCGCGAAATGGCCTCCGAGCTGCGCATCAACTTCAACACGGTGGCTCGTGCCTATCGCCTGTTGCACGAGGAAGGGGTGATCTCAACACAGCAAGGACGAGGGACATACGTGATGGAACAGGCGCCGCCGCGCACGGCCGAACCTGAAAGGCGGGCGCGCCTGGAAAGCCTGATCGAGGTGTGGTTGCAGGAAGCCGTGAAGTTCGGCTTCACCGCGGATGAAATCGAAGCCGCATTCGCACATGGCCTGGCGCGCCGCGGAGGCACACGCCCCACGTCGTAATCACGCCGAGCCGCAAGTTTGGAGGAGCAAATGAGCCCTACCCCGCGTGTCATCAAGCAAGCCCTGTTGGACCGCAAAGTTCCCGATCGCAGCGTCAACCCGGTCTCCATCTTCCTGTTCGTGGTGATCGTGGCGGTCATGGTCGGCGTCGCGGCACTGCTCGATTCGCTGCACGTGGCGCCCTGGATCGGCCTGGCGGTCTCGGGCGTCCTGCTGCTGATCGCCCTGTACATCCTGTTCGCGATCAAGGTGGCCAACCAATGGGAGAAGGTCATCCTCCTGCGCTTCGGAAAGTTTCACGGGTTGCGCGGGCCGGGCCTCTTTTGGATCATCCCGATCGTTGACACGACGCCGGTCTGGATCGACCACCGCGTGATGGTCACACCTTTCACCGCAGAGAAAACCCTCACCAAGGACACGGTGCCGGTGGACGTGGATGCGGTGCTGTTCTGGCTGGCCTGGGATGCACAAAAGGCGGCGCTCGAGGTGGAGGATTACCGGGCCGCTATCGCCTGGTCCGCACAGACCGCGCTGCGCGAAATCATCGGCCAGATGAACCTGGCCGACATCCTGGTGGGACGCGCGCGCATGGACGCCGACCTGCAGAAGATCATCGACGAGCGCACGACGCCGTGGGGCATCACCGTGCAGTCGGTGGAGATTCGCGACGTCATCGTCCCCCAGGACCTGGAGGATGCGCTCAGCCGCCAGGCGCAGGCCGAACGCGAACGGCAGGCGCGGATCATCCTGGGCGAATCGGAAATGCAGATTGCCGCATCGTTCGCCGAAGCCTCCCGCGCCTACCAGGACAACCCGACCGCGCTGCACCTGCGGGCGATGAACATGCTCTTCGAAGGCCTCAAGGAGAAGGGCGCGCTGGTGATCGTGCCCAGTAGCGCCGTGGAGACGATGAACCTGGGCGGCATGGCAGGCTTGGTGTCGCTCGCCCGGTCGACCTCGGGCCAGGAGAAGTAATCCATGCCTGAGCCGCTCGGCTGGGAGTATCGCGTGCTCAGCGTCGGTCGCTGGATCGGCGCCAAAGACGAGGACCTGGAGGCGGCGCTCAACGAGCTGGGCGAGCAGGGGTGGGAGGCGGTCAACCTGTTCCACCGTGAGGGGAGCAGCAAGGTCACCCTGGTGGCTAAGCGCCCGCTCACCCCTGCCGCCCGCCGGCGGCGCACCTTGCCGGGCGAGCTCGCACCCTAAGCGGGCAACCCGAGGTAGAGGATAGAAACGAATGTTGGACCGAAAACCGCTCATCGTATTCTTGCTGATTGCCTTCGGTGTATCCTGGCCGCTGTTCGTGTTGCCTGTGGCCTTCCGCGGCGCGGCGCCCGAAACGCAGCAGGTCATCGCGCTGGTCGCCTGGTCGCTGGCCATGTGGGCGCCGGGCCTGGGCGCGCTTGTCGCCACGCGCTTTGTGGCGAAGAAGAGCCTGCGCAGCTTGAACCTCGGACGGCTGGGTGAGAAGCACATGTATCTGTGGGCCTGGCTGCTCCCGCCCGCCCTCGCCTTGGCCGCCGGCCTATGTACAGTTCTCGCCGGGCTAGCCCGCCTGGATCTGGGTTTCCCGTTGATCAAGCAAACCTTCGCCTCGGTGCCGGGCGGGTTGCCTGTTCCAGCGTGGGTGGTGATTGCGGCCCAGATCGGCCTCAGCCTGACGCTGGCGCCGCTATTCAACACAATCTTCGGCATGGGCGAGGAGTTGGGGTGGCGCGGGTTTCTTCTGCCGCAGCTTCTTCCGTTGGGGCAATGCAAGGCCATCCTGCTGAGCGGCGCCATCTGGGGCATCTGGCACGCGCCGGTCATTCTGCAAGGGCACAACTACCCGAGTGCGCCCGTGCTCGGCACGCTGATGATGGTGGTGGCGTGCGTGCTGCTGGGCTCCGTCTTCAGCTGGCTGTATCTGCGCACGCGCAGCCCGTGGGCGCCGGCGCTGGCGCACGGCGCGCTCAACGCCACGGCCGGCATCTCGATCCTTTTCCTCACCCCGTTCGACACGACCTGGGGTGGAACGCCGGTCAGCCCTGTGGGCTGGATTGGCATACTGCTCTTCCTGGCATGGCTCATCGCCACGCGGCGCCTGCCCGTGCAGGTGCCTGCGGATTCCACCGTGCCGGCCTGCGAGCCGATGGCGACGGCCTGAGAGGCGGATCCATGGCGGTCATCGAGATCAGCGGGCTCAGCCGCGCTTTTGGCCCGGTGCAGGCTGTGCGCAATCTTACATTCGAGCTGAACGAAGGCGAGGTCTTCGGCGTGCTCGGCCCGAACGGCGCCGGCAAGACGACGACAGTGCGCCTGCTCAACGGGGTGCTCAAGCCCGATGCGGGCCGGATGCGCGTGCTGGGGCTTGACCCAGAGAGTCAGGGCAAGGAGGTGCGCCGCCAGACGGGCGTGCTGACAGAGACGCCCTCGCTCTACGAGCGCCTTTCGGCGCGCGAGAATCTGCGCTTCTCTGGAGCGCTGTACGGCCTGGGTCTGGCTGAACTCGAGGCGCGGGTGAACGCGCAACTCGACTTCTTCGAACTCGGCCCGCGCGCCGACGACAAGGTTGGGGGATTCAGCAAGGGTATGAAGCAGCGCCTGGCGCTGGCGCGCGCGCTGCTGCACGGCCCCAAGGTCATCTTCCTCGATGAGCCAACGGCCGGGTTGGACCCGGAAGCGGCTCACCAGGTGACGCAACTCATCGAACAGCTCAGCCACGAGGCCGGGCGCACGGTGTTCCTGTGCACGCACAACCTGGATGAAGCCCAACGCTTGTGCGACCGAGTGGCGGTGCTGCGTCAGGGCGGCTTGCTCGCGCTGGGCAGCCTGGCTGAACTTGGGCGAACACTGTGGCGCGGGACATGGGTCGAAATCGATGTCCAGACCGCGCTGGCTGTTGGCCTGCGCCGCGATCTCACCCGCCAGCCGGGTGTGCAGCGCGTGGAGGGAGAGGCTACCCGCCTAGTGGTGCAAGTGAGCCACGAGGTGGATATCCCCGACCTAGTGGGCTGGCTGGCCGCGCAGGGTGCACGCCTGATGCGCGTGATGCCGCGCCGGCACACGCTCGAAGAGATCTACTTCGAGTTGCAGGAGCAGCCGGAAGGAAGGCCTGCATGAACTGGTCGCTGATCTGGGCCATCGCCCGCAAGGACCTCAAGGAAGTTTCGCAGAACAAGGCGGCCCTGGTGCCGGCGGTGGTGGTGCCGGTGTTTTTCGTCGTCGTCTTCCCACTCGCCATCGTGCTCCTGCCGCAAGCCTTCAGCCGCGCCGCCGGCAACGCCTTCTCGCTGCAGGACCTAGAGGCCCTGTTGCAGCGCATGCCGCCCGCCGTGACCCAGGCCCTGGCCGGGCTCAGCCCGCTTCAAGTATGGGTGGTCTTCACGACCGGCTACATCTTCGCGCCGATGTTCCTGATCTTGCCGCTGATGATGGCCAGCATCGTGGCCTCTGATTCTTTCGTCGGGGAGAAGGAGCGCAAGACGCTGGAGGGCCTGCTGTATTCGCCTACCAGCGACGCCGAACTCATCCTGGGCAAGATCGTTGCCTCAGTACTGCCGGCGCTGGCGTTGTGCTGGGCCAGCTTCGTGGTCTACGGCATGGTGGTCAATCTAGCCGGGCTGCCGGTGATGGGCCGCCTGTGGTTCCCTACCGCGCTCTGGTGGCCGCTCATGCTGTGGGTCGTTCCGGCGGTGGCCACGTTGGGCATGGCCTCGGCGGTGATCATTTCATCGCGCGTGGGCACTTTTATGGAGTCCTACCAGTTGAGCGCTTCGGGGGTGGTGCTGGTGCTCGCGCTGATGGCCGGCCAGGTGACGGGGGTCCTTTTCCTCAGCGTGCCCGTGGCGTTCCTGGTGGGCCTGGCCGTCTGGGCAGTGGATGCCGGCCTGTTGTGGGTGGGCGTGCGCACATTCTCGCGTAACCGTTTGTTCTCGCGCCTTTAGCTGGCGACGGCCCGAGGCTGGGCTGGCGGTTCACTTCGGATAGTCGAAAGGATATGTGCCGTGAAAACCGTTAGGATCCTCTCCTGGGTTGTTGTCCTTCTGGCGTTTGTTGCAGGCGTGCTGGTCTACCCGCGACTGCCCGACTTGGTGGCCAGCCATTGGAATGAGCTCGGCCAGGTGGACGGGACCATGACACGCCTGTGGGGCGTTCTCCTGGTGCCGCTCATGATGATGGGCATGGTCCTCTTGTTCCTGGCCATCCCCTTCATCGACCCGCTCAAGCACAACATCGCCGCCTTCCGTCCACAGTACGATCGTTTCGTCGTGCTCATTATGGTCTTCATGCTCGCGGTGCACGTGTTCACCCTGCTATGGAACCTCGGCATTCAGATCAGCATCAACCGCTTCATGCCGCTCGCCATGGGGCTGGTCTTCTTCTCTGCAGGCGACTTGATCCGCAACGCCAAGCGCAACTTCTTCGTCGGCATTCGCACGCCCTGGACCCTGAGCAACGACGTGGTGTGGGCGAAGACCCACCGCCTGGGTGCGGTCCTTTTCCAGATATCCGGCGTGCTGGCCGCGCTGGGGGCGCTGTTCGAAAATTTCTCGATCTGGTTCATCCTGGCGCCGGTGACAGCGGCCGGGCTCATCCCCACGGTTTACTCATACTTCGAGTTCCGCCGCCTCGAGCGGGCCACACCGCCCGGGGCATAGGGGCCAAGGGCTCGCTCGTGCCGCAGGTTGCGCTCCCTTCCTCATCCCGCGCGGGCGGCTCGCACCGCCCGCGCTACAGGACACGACCATGACCGACATCCTGATCGAGACCCTCGACTTGGCGAAACGCTTCGGCGACAAAGTGGCGGTGGACAAGGTGAACCTGCAGGTGCGCGCCGGCGAGATCTTCGGGTTCCTCGGACCGAACGGTGCCGGCAAGACAACGACGATCAAGATGATCGTCGGCTTGCTCCAACCCACCTCTGGAGCTGTGCGCGTGGCCGGCCACGACGTGCAGACCGAGCCGCTCGCGGCCAAGGCGGCCAGCGGCTTTGTCCCGGATGCGCCCAATCTGTACACCAAGCTTTCGGCGCGCGAACTGCTGCACTTCGTGGGCGAGTTGTACGATGTGGAGCCGGTCATGGTCGAGCGGCGCATCGAGGAGCTTTTGCGTCTTTTCGACTTGACCGCCGCGGCCGACGACCTGATCGACTCGTACAGTCACGGCATGCGCCAGAAAGTCAGCCTGGCGGCAGCCCTGGTGCACGACCCGCGCGTGCTCGTGCTGGATGAGCCGACGGTCGGACTGGACCCGAAGTCTGCGCGCCTGATCAAAGATCTCCTTCGCCAACTCGCACAGCGCGGCGCGGCGGTGTTTCTCTCCACGCATATCCTCGAGATTGCCGAGCGCATGTGCGATCGGATCGGTATCATCAATCGCGGGGCGCTTGTAGCCGTGGGCACGATGGACGAATTGCGCGCGATGGGCCAGGGCACGTCGAGCCTGGAAGACATTTTCCTTTCGCTCACCGGCGGGGCCGAGTACGCCGCGATTGCCCAGGTGCTGCAGTGAGCCGCGCGGCCGCGTCGCGCGTCTCGGTAGCCTCCAGCACGTGCAAGCTGCTCTGGCTGCGCGTTCGGATTTGGGCCAGTGTCCTCCGCCATGCGACCTTGCGGCGCAAAATCGGCACGCTGGTGGTGGCGGCGCTCTTCGTGGCACTCTTGGCGGCTGCCTTTACGGGAAGCTGGGCGCTGCTCAGTTTCCTGCGCTCGCCAGAACTGGCCCAGGTCGTCGACCTCACCCTTGTGCTCGAAGCGTTACCCACCATCATACTGACGGGCTCCTTTCTCACCATCCTGGTCACAAGTTTCGGGGTTCTGCTGCAATCGCTGTATCTGGCGCGCGACATGGATTTTCTGATGGCCGCGCCCATCCCGGTGCGGGCGGTGTTCATCAGCAAACTGATCCAGGCCATCCTGCCCAACTTCACCCTGCTTTGTCTCTTCAGCCTGCCGGTGCTCTTCGGGCTCGGCGCCTCGTCCGGGTATCACGTGCTGTTCTATCCGCTGGTGATCCTGCTGCTGGTCTGCATGACGCTCGCGGCAGCCGGGCTGTCGGCGGTGCTGGTGATGGGCGTGGTGCGCCTCGTTCCGGCGCGGCGCGTCGCCGAAGCGCTGGCGGCGGTCGGTGCTGCAGCCTCTCTCATCTGCTCTCAGTCGGGCAACTTCACACGCAATATGACGTTCGACGCCGGCCAGACGACTCAGCTGATGCGCCTCCTGAGTCGTGCCAACGCGCCGTGGTCGCCCTTCGCCTGGGCCGGACGCGGCTTGATCGGCCTGGGCACAGGGCAGGGGGCAAGCGCCGCACTCGGCCTGGGGCTGACGCTCGTGCTGGCGCTTGCCATCTTCGCCGTGACACTGCGCGCCTCTGAAGTGCTGTATCACACCGGCTGGTCACAGATGCAGGCCGGCACGCAGCGCCGGCCGCGCGCCCGCCCGCAGGCAGCCCCGCGCACCACAGCGGCCCGCCGCCCGGCGCTCCCGCCGCTCTTGCCGCGGGCGGTAAGTGCGTTGATTGTCAAGGATGCACTCGTCTTGAGGCGCGACCTGCGCAACCTTTCGCAACTGATGACCCCGCTCATCCTGGGCATTGTGTATGCGATCATGTTGGCCCGCAGCGCCGGGCAGGTGGACCCGGGGCGCGGCGAAGCACCGCAGTGGTTCATGCACAGCGCCAGTCAGATGCGGGCGTATGGCAATATCGGCATTGCCCTGTTTATCGGCTGGATCATGCTCTCGCGCTTGGGGATGATGGCCTTCTCTCACGAGGGTCGCGCCTACTGGCTGATCAAGACCGCGCCGGTGACCCCCGTGCGCTTGATGCTCGCCAAGGCACTCGCCGCTTACGTGCCCACGCTCGTGATCGGCGAAGTCTTCCTCGCGATGGCCTCGCTGCTGCAGAGGGCGGGGGCCGGCGTGATGCTATTCGGCATGCCGGTTGTGGCTTTGGCCGTGGCGGGTGCAGTGGGGGTAAACCTGTCCTTCGGGGTGGCAGGCGCCAACCTGGAATGGGAAGACCCGCGGCACATGGTGCGCGGTTCGGTCGGGTGCATTGGATCGTTTGCGGGCATGGCTTACATGGCGCTCGCCGCGGCGTTCTTCATCGGCCCGGCTGTGCTCGTGCCATCGCTGGGAGGCAGCGTGGGGTTAGGCCAAGCCATCGGCCTCGTCATGGGAGGCGTCCTGGCACTGGTGTGCGCCTTGCTGCCGCCCTACCTCATGCTCGGACGCGTGAGGCGCATCGGCGAAGGAGGCTAACGCATTCCATCGCCCGCGCGCTCTCTGCCTGCCAGTCTGCTGGCTTAGCCTTCGCCCGTGTAGACGCGCGGCACGCGCGCGCCCAGACCGGTCACAACCTCGTAGTTGTTCGTCTCCCAGCGCTCCGCGACCTCTTCGGCGGATATGACCTCGCTGCCCTGGCGGCCGATGAGGACCACCTCGGTGCCCAGCGGCAGCGCTGCCGGGAGGCGTACCATGCACTGGTCCATGCACACGCGCCCCACCACCGGCACGCGTGCTCCCTGGATGAGCACCGTGTTGGGCCTGGCCCGCCGAAAGCCATCGGCGTAGCCCAGCGGGATCACCCCTACGATCTCGCGAGCGCGGGTGACGTATTGGTGACCGTAGCTCACGCCGTGCCCTTTCGCGAGTTCCTTGCACGAGGCCAGTTGTGCCTTCCAGGTGAGCGCCGGACGGAACCCTTCTGGCAGAGGAGCTTCCACTGAGGGGTGAAGGCCGTACATGGCGATGCCCGCGCGCACCAAACTCAGGCGCGCTTCGGGGAAGTTGAGCGCGGCAGCAGAGTTCGCCGCGTGAAGCAACGGCAGAGGCAGACCTTCCTCGCGCAGGCCCTCCACAACAGCTTGGAACGCAGACAACTGGGCGTGGGTCGGGGCGGGGTCGCTCTCATCGGCCCTGGCCAAGTGGGTGAAGAGGCCCTCGAGCCGCAGGGCGGTGTGGCGCTGCACCTCATGGACTGCAGTGAGCGCCTCGTTCGGCAGCACACCCAGGCGACCCATGCCGCTGTCGATCTTGAGGTGGATGCGCGCCTGCACGCCCAGCGCCGCCGCCCGCTGCCCATAAGCACGCACCAGCTCAATGGATGAGACAGTCAGAGCCACGTCGGCTGCGACAGCCGCCTCGACCTCGGCCACGGAAACGACGCCCAGGATGAGGATGGGCACTCGCAGCCCGGCGGCGCGCAGCTCGAGGGCTTCCGCGAGCCGAGCCACGCCAAGCCAGGCAGCCCCGCCAGAGGCGGCCGCGCGCGCCACCTGACTCGCACCGTGACCGTAGCCGTTGGCTTTGACCACGGCCATGAGCGGCGTGCGGGTCAGTGCACACAGGCGGCGCACGTTGTCCTCGATCGCCGACAGGTCGATTTCCAGCCAGGTAACGAAGCGATTCTCCATCCTCGCCCTCACTCACCCCGCAAGATGAGCCGTTGGAAGAGATGTGCGCGGCGCGCCGGGGTGGTCCGGAATGTGCAATACCTCCAGGAGGAGGAGCCGCCGCTTCGGGCCACTATACCCCATCGTGGCAATTGCCTTACCGAACGCGGGCGGACGGCATTTTCTCTTGCAAACGAGTTTCTCCCGGCTATAATCGAAGGACGACGATCGAGCGACCATGGACACCAACCGCGGGAATCCCGGTGCGCTGCCTGTCCTCTATCTTGCCGGAATGCTCGTCCTGGCAGGCGGCCTGGCGGCTGCCTTGTGGCTCTCGCCCCTCCCGGCGGCCGAAAAGCAGCGCGACCTTCTTGTCCTAGCCGGCGTTGTCGCCTACAGCGCCGTGGTGGCCGCCCGCCACCTGTCGCGGCGGCGCATCCCGATCTGGCTCTCGCGCACCCTCGACCTGGGAACCCTCGGGCTGATCGCAGTCAGCGACTACTTCCTGCGTCCGGTCGCCTCCTCGGTGTGGCTGTTCTATCCCCTCAGCATCGCTTTCATGGCATTCGCCAGCGAGCGGTGGGCCACCTGGCCGGCTGTCGGGCTGGCGATTGTTCTGGACGCGGCGCTGACGGTGATGCTGGCCGGCCGCGGGACTCCGTTCACCTGGGTTGATCTGTTGCTGCGCTGCCTGACCTACGCAGCCTCCGGGTTTGCCATGACCCGCGGCGCACAGATCGCCGCCCGCGTCTGGCGCGACACGCTGGAGGCGGAACTCAAGCATTCGGGTGATCTGCTGCGCCTGGCGACGCTCGGTCAGCCTTTGGCCAATGCGCTCACCTTCGACCAACTGCGCGACCGCCTGCCCTCGCTCCTCCAGCGGGCCGTGCCGCAAGCCGACGCCGGGGTCGTCTTCCTGCTCGAGACCACGCGCAAGGAGCTCCTGGCCTTTGCCTCTTTTGGCCTGGGCGAGACCTCGCTGCTTCCTAGTTTCGGCACCTCGGGCAACCTGATTGCGGCGGCAGTGCAATCGCGCGAGGCCACGCTGCACAGCGGGGCCGAGCTGGAGGCGGCGCTGGCGGCTGAGCCCATGCGCCGGATGCTCGCGCAACGCCAGACGGCCAACGACACCTCCCCCGCCGCCGCCATCCTGGCTCCGATCAAGGTCAGCCAGGCTGCGCGCGGCGTGCTGTTGCTTCTGGCCGATGCGCCCAGGCAGCTCACGGCTCGCGAGGTGGAGGTGGCGCGGACGATCGTCTCCAACCTGGGGACGGTTCTCGAGCATCTCGACTTCTCGGACCTCTTGCGCCGCGTGGCGCAACAACGCGAGACGCTGCTGAAGATCGCCCACGGGGTAGCCTCGGCCACCGGCCTGGAGCAGATCTACCAGGCGCTGCACGAGGGCACGCGCGAGCTCATGCCGTGCGACTCGTTCGCCATCGCCCTCTACGACGAAGACGGCAATCAGGCGCGGCTGGTCTATGTCGTCGACAATGACAAGCGCAGTGCTCCGATCACCGTCTCGGCCAAACCCGGGCTGCTGGGCAACATGCTGGCTGAGCGGCAGGGGTTCCGCGTGGACGACCTGGCCAGCCCTCTGCCCTACGCGCCGCGCCACTACGGCGGTGAGCAGCCCGTGCGCTCGGCGGTGTGTGCCCCGCTGCGCGTGGGCGACCGGCTGATCGGCATGATCTCAGCTCAGACGCTGCGCCCCGGGGCCTATTTCGACGACGACGTGCGCCTGCTGACCGCCCTGGCCGAGAGCGCGGGCGCCAACCTCGAACACATGCGCCACCTGGAACGCGAGCGCCATCGCGCGCACCATTTCGAAGGGCTGGCGCACAACCTGGTGCACCTGCTGACGCGCGGGCCGCTGGGGGGCGGCGAGGATCAACGCAGCTTCCTGCTGGCCCAGGTCACGCGCATGATGGGTGAATACCTCAACGCCGGCTTCTGCCTGACGTTGGTGCTGGGTGAAGATGGGCAGAGCTTTCATGTCGAAGCGGCCACCTCGCTGCAGCCGGTTGAGGACCTGGCGCCCCCTGGAACGGTCTTGCCGCTCAGCTCGCTGCCGCGGATGGCGGAGATCCTGCAGCGCGGCACGTATGCCGTTTGGCGCCGCGGCGCACAAGACGACTCCGCACCATTGGCCGAGATTCAATTGCTCACTCCGCAACCGCCCGAGAGCATCGCCCTGTTACCGATCCACAGCCCCAGCCGGCGCTGGGGCATTCTGGTGGCCGGAAGAGACTCGCCGTGGGATGAGGCCTCGTTTGCCCCGGAGCAGTTGCGCCTGGCCGACATGATCGTGCGCCAGATCGGCGTATCGCTTGAGAACCAGGCAGCCAGTGAATCCTCGGCCCAGCGCCTCAACTCGCTCACCCGTCTGTATGAACTGGAACTTTCCCTCTCCGCGGCCGACGACCCGGTGCGCGTGTTGGAGTTGACGCTGGACGTAGCCATCGAAGCGCTGTGGGCCAACGGCGGCGGCATCGCGTTGTGGCAGCCCGAGGCGCAGGTGCTGCGCACGGTCGTCAGCCGCAACGTGCCGGCCGCGCTCGACAACGAGCCTTTCCGGCCCGACGGGCTGGGCATGATCACCTACCGCGGCGGGCAAGCGCGCTACTTCAGCAACCTACGCCTGGAGGCCAACCTGCATCCGTTGGTCGGTCAATCCGGCATTCGCGCGGTCGCGCACTTGCCCCTGCGCACGGAGGGTGCGCCCTTCGGCCTCTTGATCCTCGACTTCTTCCACCCGCGCGAATTCCCCGAGCAGGACCGGCGCCTGTTGGAGATGTTCGCGGCGCGTGCGGCGCTGGCCTATGAGAAGGCGCGCCTGATGCGCGCGCTGCAAGAGGCCCACGAACGCTTCGAGCGCACCGTGCAGCACGTCCCGGGCGCGATCTACCGCGGCAGCGTCGATGGCCCCACGACCTTCATGTCGCAGGGCATCCGCGATCTGACCGGATTCTCGCCCGAGGATTGGACTGCCACGCCCAACATCTGGAATGAGCGCCTGCATCCCGACGATCGCGATCGGGTGCACGCCTCGTTCGAGGCGGCCATCGCCCAGGGCAAGGAATGGATCGAAGAGTATCGCCTGCGCGACCGCCAGGATCGCTGGCGCTGGGTGCGCGATGTGGCGCGCATGGTGCGCGAGGCGGATGGTTCGATCCGCTATTACGACGGCGTGATGACCGATATCACCACGCGCCGTCAGTTGGAGGAGCGCCTGTTGCGCACGGCGCGCCTGGAATCGGCCACTGCACTGGGGATGGGCCTAGCACACGAAATCAACAACGCGCTGAGCACGCTGTCGCTGCATTCCTACTTGCTCTCGCGGCGCATGCCGGTCGGCAACGAGGATGTGGCCCACCATCTGCAAATCATCGAACAGACGGTGCAGCGGACCGCCGGCCTCATTCAACACTTCCGCGAACTGGCCCAGCCCACGCCCACCACCCTGGCCCCGGTCTCGGTTTCCTCCCTGTTGGAGGAGATCGTGGCCACCTTTGGCGAGCGGCTGCGCGAGCAGGGTGTGGCGCTCGACCTCTCCCTGGCCGATGATCTGCCGCGCATCCACGGCGATCGCACCGGATTGTACGAAGCGTTATCGGCCGTGGTCAAGAACGCGATCGAGGCGCTGCCGGCCGGCGGCTTGCTCAGCGTGCACACCTCACGCGCCACGCTGCGCCACGATGGAACCGATGCCCCCGGCATCGCCATCGTCGTGCGTGATAACGGGGCGGGTATCCTCCACCAGGACTTGCCGCGAGTTTTCGAACCGGGCTTCACGCGCAAGGTGGAAGGGGGCGTCGTGCGCGGGCTCGGGTTTGGATTGGCCATTGCCCAGCAGATTTTCGGCGCGCACGGTGGAGAGATCGAGGTGCAGAGCGAGCCGGGATCTGGGACAACGGTGCGCGTCCTGTTGCCGACAGAAACCGAGAGTTAGGCCCACCGCCCGGGGGGAAGCGGCGCAAACACCGCCCTCCAGCACACGCCGCACATCCGGCACACATCCTGCAACGGAACAAGGCGGGGACGAAGGACGTCTCCTTCCCTGGGACGCATGGCGGGTGGCGCCGCCCATCGGCCGAAGGTCCGGGAGCAATCTCGGATATATAATGGGCTAATTGGGGCGGTGGCGAAATTGGCAGACGCAGGGGACTTAAAATCCCTCGGGGCAGCCCCCCGTGTGGGTTCAACTCCCACCCGCCCTACAAGCTGCAACCCGAGGGAGATCCGAATTGACCCAGCCAGCCAACTGGCGGGCCGTATGCCCGGGGGCGTGCAACGTGCGCGCGCCGCTCGTCGTGCAGGCCATCCGCGGAAGGAGGAAGCCAAAGATGAAGTCGTTTACGCGCAAGCCGCTCGTAGGGCTGGTCGCCCTGTTGGTGCTTACGGTGGGGTGCACGCTGCCCCTCGCGCCAACGCCGACCCCCTTCGTGTTTCCGACGCCGAACATGACTCTCACAGCGCTGTTCATGATCCCGCCGACCTCGACCGTGCCGGCGGGGCCGACCACGCCGCCGTCGGTCGCCGCGACAGCCACCTCGGTTGCCTGCACCGGCACTCATCTGGCGGGCTTCGTCAGTGAGACGGTGCCGGATGGAACCTCGATCACTCCTGGCGCGGCGTTCACCAAGACCTGGACGCTGAAGAACATCGGCACGTGCACCTGGACCACCGGCTACTCGCTGGTGTTCGACAGCGGCAGCCAGATGGGCGCGCCGGCTTCGGTGCCGCTCACCGCGGCTGTGGCCCCGGGTGCGACGGTTACGCTCTCGGCGGCCATGACGGCCCCCTCGACGACCGGCAGCTACCAGGGCTTCTGGAAGCTGAGTACGCCGGCCGGCACGCGCTTCGGCGTGGGCACCGGCGGCACAACCGCCTTCTGGGTGAAGATCTTCGCCGGCACGCCGCCTCCGGTGGTTCCGGCCTGCGTCGTCCCCTCGCCCGTTCGCCGGCCCGACGGTAATGGCGGCATGGTAGAGGCGTACTGGACGACCAACCCGCCGGCCATTGACGGCTACTTCGACAGCTTCGCCGAGGAGTGGCCGACCACGCTCAAGTACAGCGCGACCAGCGTCGTCTTCGGCAAGTCGCAATGGGATAACGACGCGGACCTGTCGGCCACCTACCACTTCAAGTGGGACGGCAGCTACCTGTACTTGGCGGCCAAGGTGCGCGACAACAACTACGTCCAGGAATCGAGCGGCTCCAACTTGTACAACGGCGACAGCCTGGAGATCTTGTTCGACACCGCGCTGAAGAGCGACTACTGCAGCTCCTCGCTCAGCGGCGACGACTTCCAGTTGGGCGTCTCGGGCGGTTTCCTGGTGGCGCCCGGCGGTCAGGAAGCGGAAGCTTACCTGTGGTTCCCGACCGACAAGGCCGGCCTCAAGCCGGTGGCCACGGTCAAGGCCGTACAGATCTCGGCCCCCGGTTTTTCGGGCTACCAGATCGAAGCCAAGATTCCGTGGACGATCTTCAGCATCACGCCCACTGGCGGCGAGGAATACGGCTTCGCCTTCTCCGTCAGCGACAACGACTCGAGCGGCACCAGCAAGCAGCAAAGCATGGTGTCGTCCGATCCGAAGCGTGTGCTGACCAACCCGATGACCTGGGGCACGATCCAGATGGAGACGAAAAAGGGGCCGTGATCCAAGCGGTCATCCACCGCGGATGATCTGACCCTCAGTCTGGCACGCTGCGCGCACACGAAGAGAATGAAGCCGTCGGCGAACGCGGAGTTCGCCGACGGCTTGTTGTCCTACTTTCCGCCTCGGTCCTCTTCAGAAGAGGACCGAGGCCAATTCATCGCGGTAGGCGCGGGTCAGGAGATCCTCCTCGCCCACGAGTTCAAGCACGGCGAGGAACACCTGGCGCGCCTGATCCTGGGCGTAGTGCTTGTCGCGGCGCAGGACATCCAGCAAGCCATCGAGCGCGGCCGCGAAATTGCCGCGCGCGATGAGCCGTGCGCTTTGCAGGTATTCGGCCTCCGCCGGGTCACCATTCGCGGGCGAGGCCTCGGCCGCGCGCAGCATGACTTGGGCCAGCGGCCGCAGCCGCTCGACGGCGACCACCTCGTTGCCGCCGGGAAAGGCGTCCATCACCGCCAGGGCGGGCGCGCCCTTGCCCTGGGCCAGCAGCCCCTTGACCAGGCACAAGGCGGCCGCGCTCGAGGCCGGGTCGTCGGTCAGCGCGCGCTGTGCAGCTTCCTCCGCCTCGGGCCAGTGGCGCGCAACGAGAAAGGCGCGTGCCTCGACCAGCGCGCGGTCGGCTGCGCGCGGTGCCAGCTCGCGCACGAAGCGCTGCACCATGCTCTCCGGCTGAGCGCCGACAAATTGGGCAACCTCGTGCCCGCCCTTGAAGGCCTTAACCGCCGGGATTCCCTGCACGCCGAAACGCGTTGCCAAACGCGGGTTCTCATCCACGTTGACCTTGGCCAGGCGGAAGGCACCGTTGGCTTCGCGCGCCAGTCTCTCTAGCATCGGTCCGAGCGTGCGGCACGGGCCACACCAGGGCGCCCAGAAATCCACGACCACCGGAACCTGGTTGGAGTGGGCAATCACATCGTATTCGAAGGTCGCCTCGCTCACGTCAATTATGCTTGAGTCCATAGCTCCTCGTGTATTCGCTCCGAACCGCATGTCGGCGGCGATCCCGCGGCGCAGTCGGCTACCCCTCGCCCTCAGCCGGAGCTGAAGGCTGCTCGACCCGCACCACCTCGCCGTGGAAGTCGACAATCACTCGGAAACCCATCATGCCCATCCACAGGCGCGTTTCTTCGGGCAGGCCGTGTTCCAGGACCTCTGCCAGGTGGGCCTCCGGGTGTTCAAGGCGGTTCTTCATCACCGCGGCCGAGAAGACGTCTGCCTGCCCGAGCAGCTTCATGGCCTGCTCGGCAATTTCCTGTTCGTGGCCGCGCATCATGCCCCAGATCGTACGCAGCACCGACTCGTCCACCTGACGCGCGGGGATGTGGCGAAGGAACCCTTGATCATTGAGGCGGTAGGACCAATCCGCACCGACCTCAACGACCGTAAGCGCTTCGCCGGCATCGGAGAACACCAATCCTTCAAAGAGCGGCTTGGCCACATTTCACCTTGCCAATGCGCGTATTCTGCGCGGGCCGATGTTAGTTTCGACGCGGCTCGTGCGGGCTGTGTTCTCGGCCAGGCTCCGAGTATACGCACCCGGCCGGTGAGTGTCCAGGTGTGGTGAAATCCTTGGGCGCAGGACCGAGGCTGCCGCGATCATGCGGCGGGCCCGCCGTGAGGGAGGAGGGACGGAGGCATAGCGAGTTAGCTGACGACGACGCGCGTGCCCGGGGCGCCTTGGACGAGGTGCTCGCCGGACGCCACCCGCGGCATCGCCCAACGGTAGATCCAGCGCGCAGCTTCGGAGGGCAGGTTAACGCAACCATGCGAGCGCGGGCGTCCGAAGTCATTATGCCAGTAGGTGCCGTGAAAGGCCACACCGGTCGTGGTGAAGTACGAGCACCATGGCACGCCGGGCAGATCGTAGCCGTCGCTGGCCGAGTCGCCGGCGGCCATATGGCGCGAGGGCCGCTTGTAGAAAATCGTGTGGCGTCCGAGGGGCGTCATCGATTCCCCGTTGCGCATGGTGAGGCCGGTGGAAGCACGGCTCATGAAGACCGGCGTGTCGTCCTGGTAAGCCACCACCCATTGGCGAGCCAGGTCGACCTCCAGGCGCTTTCGCTCCGGCTCCAGCTCGGGGGCGATCGGCGCCCTCTCGTGCTCAGGAATAGGTCGGAAATGCTCCGCCAGGCCCCAGTGGCTGAGGCGCGTCCGGTCGTCGTCGATACGGTACCAGACCTTGCCGTCCTCGGCCTCGGCGATCTCGCCGACCCAGAAGGTGCAGCTGTAGTAATAGCGATAGGTGCGCGATGCACCAAACCCGGGGCGGGCGCGCATATCAGTGAAGGGCACCGACGCCTCCACCAATGCTCCGTTGGGCGGGAGCCAAAGGAGCGGCATCTGAAAATGTGTGGCCACGGGCTGCAACCCGCCGGAGTGAATGTACTCCGCCTCGCCCACGCGGTACCAGATGGGGTTGTGGGCCGGCTCTTCGGAGACAACCACCTCGTGCACGTTGAGCATGACATCGTGGCCGAGCGTGGCCAGTTCTTCGCCCTTGAGATGAGGTTCGCGGCGAACCTTGACCCCGTAGGAGTAGGCCACGCGCGCCTGCCATGCCTCGGCCGGGGCGGCCCGCAGCGTGGCTACGGGTGCGGCCG
>Ga0315274_10000377_pt1 | contig 69560 bp, 64 predicted proteins | sample YL17G02_20_MG_FD_203700 | JGI IMG/M metagenome (GOLD analysis project Ga0315274, IMG submission 203700) | Sediment microbial communities from Yellowstone Lake, YNP, Wyoming, USA - YL17G02_20 | ecosystem: Environmental > Aquatic > Freshwater > Lake > Sediment | place: USA: Wyoming | collected... | reverse complement strand
TGATCCCACTCTTCGCGACCACCACGATGCCTTCAGGAACGAGCGGCGCGAGCCGGCGCGTGGTGTCCCGACTCACCTCGAAGGTGCGCAGGTCGCGATTGTTGATGCCGATCATGTCGGCCCCCGCCAGCAGGGCTGCATCGAGTTCTTCCTCATCGTGCACCTCGACCAGGGCGTCCATACCGAGTTCGCGAGTCTCAGCCGCAAGCGCCGCGAGGCTTCTGCGATCCAGCGCCGCCACAATCAGCAGCACGCAGTCGGCCCCCCACGCCCGCGCCTCGCGGAGCTGAATATCCTCAAGGATGAAGTCCTTCCTCAGCACAGGGAGGCTGACGGCATCCCGCACTGCGCGCAGGTGCTCCAGCGATCCTCCGAAGAACCGCTCGTCCGTGAGCACGCTGATGCAGCGGGCGCCCCCCTGCTCGTACGCGCGCGCGACGGCAACCGGGTCAAAATCAGCACGAATGAGCCCCGACGACGGCGATGCCTTCTTGACCTCGGCGATGAGAGCCACCCGCTCATCTGCCGCCAGGGCGGTGCGAAAGCCGCGCGGCGGCGTGCGCTCGTCCATCATGCGTCGCAGCGGCGCCTCGCCCCCCGAGCGCAGGCGCGCGATCTCTTCGCGCTTGACGGCGCAGATACGCCTGAGGATGTCCGGCATGTCATTCATGTCCGGCCTACTGCACTTCGAACGCCCGGAGGAACGCCCGGGCCGCCTCAGCAGGATCGTCCGCCCCGCACAGGGCCGCGCACACGGCAACAGCCTGCGCGCCCGCCTTCAGCACGCCGCCTACGTTCTCGGGCGTGATTCCGCCTATCGCCACCGTCGGCAGCGCCGTCGCGCCGCAAAGCCGCGACACCAGCCCGGAGCCGCCGCCCTCGACGTATCCCTTGGTTCCGGTGGGGAAGACAGGCCCCACGCCGACATAGTCCGCGCCCCGACCTTCGGCCTCGGCCGCCTGCTCGGGGGTGTGTGTCGAGAGACCGATTATCATCTCCGGCCCGACCATCCTTCGCACCTCTTCGACCGGCAGGTCCTCCTGGCCGAGGTGCACGCCGTCGGCGCCGCTGAGCACTGCAACGTCCGGCCTATCGTTTACGATGAACAGGGCCGAGAACCGCTCAGTAAGCCGCCTGAGCGCCCGCGCGCGCCGGAGCAACTCACCGCCCTCGAGCTCCTTCTCACGCAGTTGAACTACATCAGCTCCCCCTGCCAGAACAAGCTCGGCGGTCTCGAGCCACGCCCGGCAGCAATGCTCCTCGGTCAGCAGGGCGTAGAGCCGCATGGAGCGCAGGCGCTGCTTCTTGTCCATGGTCATCCCTTGCGACCCAGGGCGCGGCGCGGCTGGAGCAGGGCGGCGACGTCCGAAGCGTTCGCCCCGGAATCGCCCAGAAACTCATTCAGCACATTCAGGTCCGGCACTGCGTCGTCGAAGACCAGGCTCTCGCTCTCGGCCAGGATGCGCAGCTCCGACTCAAGCTCCGCCGGCACGAAGGCCGTCTCCGCCGCCACAAGCCGAAGCTGCCCCGCGCCAGCCTCCAACCGGCATGCGCCGCTCGCGCAGTGCAGCACGCGATAGCTGCCATAGGCCGGCCCCACAGCACAGACAGCTCCCGCCCGAAGGCGGAGGCGGCTTCTGACGAACTGGGCGCATGCCACCGTCACCTCAAGGATCACGCCGTCGGCCACATCCACCTCGACCGGGATCACTCGTCTGAGCCCGGCGTTCGTATCGCTCAGCTCGAAGCCGAGTTCAGGATACTCGCCCGGGCGGCGCCCGAAGTCATAGACGCGCACCGTGGGGTTGGTCTCAAGATCCTGATCCACCCGCAACTCACCCGCCGCGACACGGCTCACCATCTCGTCGCAAGGGTGCACCTGCACGCTCAGAAGGCTGTCCTGAACCATCAGTATCTTCGAAAGTGTGGGCACAAGGCTCGTGCCGTAGCCCTGCTGTATCTCGTCTATCACCAGCCGGCCGTCCTGCCCGATGGCGAACATGGTATGCAGCGTGCCGCACGGCACGAGGAACACCTCTCCGCCCTGGAGTGGTTCGATGAGCCCGAGGAGTCGGCGCACGTCGGGCGGCCAGTGCTCGATGTCAGCCTTCAGCTCGCGCCGGAGCACGAGTCCCTTCAGCCGGTCCAGGCCCTCGGGTGTGCGCGGACCGGACGCGACGCCGGTGTGCCCCACAACCTCCCTGACAATCCAAGCCTCGGTCTTGCCCCGGTGCGGCATTTCCTTCAGGATGGCAAGTGCGCGCCCGCCGAGCAGCCTCCGCAGCTCGCCCTCGCCGGCGGCAGATGCCAGGTCAGCGACGTCAGCAAGTCTCTTGCGCAAGGGCGGTTCGACGACCAGATTCGAGTAGTTCCCGGGTCCGGTCTGCGCGGAGGCCAGCCACAACTCCCCCGTCCCGGCGGTGACTGCGTACGGTCGCAGCGCCTCGCTCTCCGCTACGCCGCGCTTCAACCCCCATGGCTTGCTCACGGATTCCGCCGCGAGCTTCAATATCTCCATCACCGGGCCACCCCCTTACGAGACGGCGCCACTCGAACCCCCACGTGGGGAGCTACTGCACAACGCTTGCGGCGGGCGGGTATACCCAGTCCAGATATTTGTCTTTCACATCGCCCTCGGCCGCGTTGCCGGCGTGAACGAAAACCCTGTAGCGGAACGTTGTCCGCTCTCCCGCGGGGAGCACCCAGGAACCGTCCAGGGTAGAATCAGCCAGGAACTGCGACAGCGCGAAGGGATTCGCGGTCATCAGGCCGTAGTCGCGCACGTGCCAGTAGGTCGGGTAGCCAACGTTGCGCGGATGGTCGAACACTGCAATCCCCACCGTGCGGGCGCCGACCTGCCCGGAATAGTCACACCAGCTCGCCCGCTTGCCCCACGCCTCCCGCTCGCCTATCGCGCCATAGGAGTTCTCGATCCTGCCGCCGACGCCGCCGTTCATCGAGGGCGCAACCCGAACCGAGCAGAAGCCTCCCTCCTTCGTGTCGCCGAACCGCACGTCGCCTTCGCTGGCGTGGAACGTCATCTCCAGGTCCAGCACCCGCGCGTTCTGCGGCAGGTTGTAGAAGCGGCGCACGGTGAAATCCTCCATCAGTTTCCTCCCGCCGGCGTCCACCCAGTCGTTGCGGGCCGCTATCCACCCGAAGACCGGTCCGCCGCCCCAGCCTTCAAAGCCGCGATGGACGATCCTGCCGGCCCCCTCCAGCTCAGACCAGTTGTCCGAACCGTTCACGTCCCCCCACGCCACCCAGAGCGAACGATGGTGCACGTGGTCCTTAGAATCACCATCGACAGCTTCCATGGGATACGGTCTGGTCACTCCGCGACCGAAGGGACCGATGACGGGATAGAGTACGGGACGCCGCAGGTCCTCACCATAGTGGTAGCACGTAAACACCTCTCCGCCGATCTTCACCTCAATCCTGCCCTCATCCTGTTCCGACAGGTCAACCGCGGGCCCCGCGGCCGGCTCGATGGCATCAGTCAGCACATAGGCCCTCGTTTGACCCGCCCCCATCGAATCCACGATCCACATGACCCGGCAGGTCCCGCCGCCGGACTCTACCTGAAAGGGCACGGTGACGCCGTCCGCTTCATCCAGCAGCGCGAACCCCGCAAGCTTCTCGACGGGCACGTCCAACTCCAGGCTGACCGGGCAGAACGCAATCCTTCTGGGGCCTGCCTTCACGACAATCTTGATCTCGGGCATGGAACGGTTCCTTCAGAACTGATGCGGAAGCCAGATCGCAAACAGACGGTCTCTCAATTCCCAAATACATCCTTCAGGTAACGGATGCTCTCACGGGCGATCCGTTCCGGACCCGGCGAGAAATCGAAGACCTCCACGGAGACGAAGCCTTCGTAGCCGACGTCCTGGAGGGCCGCCGCGATGGGTCGGAAGTCCGTGTCGCCGGAGCCGGGTCCACCCAGGTTGGCATCGTTTGCATGGAAATGCCTCAGGTATGCCGCAGAGTCACGAATGATGTCAGGGATCGGCTCCGCGTCGGCGCACATCGCCTTGACGTCGAGCATCATCCTGAAGGCCGGGTGGTTCACCGCCTCGACCAGCCGCCGCGCCTCGCGAGCCGTGTTCAGGAAATTCGTCTCCGTCGGCGCAAGGGCCTCTATGCAAAGGCACACCCCCCTCTCGGCGGCATCGGGCGCAAGCGCCTTGAACACCTCCACAGTCCGGTCCCACGTCGCCTCATACGTCTCGGACTCCAGAACGTTTCGCTGCTTCGGCGAGCCTACAATCATCACCTTGCCCCCGAGATCGGCACAGAATTCCACCTGTGCCCTCATATACTCCCTCGTGCGCTCCCTGAGGGCATCGTCTGGGTGGTTGATGTACAGGCCTTCCGGTTTGACCAGCAGCCAGTGCAACCCCACCACCTCAAGGCCTTGCTTGCGGGCGGCCCGGCGCAGTCTCGCGCGATCGTCGGGATCCAGGTCCAGCACCGACTCGCTGAGAGTGAACGGAGCTATCTCGATCCCTTCGTAGCCCGCTTCAGCAGCCAGGCGACAGGCGGCCGGGAAGTCCCATCCCACGCAGAACTCATTGCACATCGCGAACCTCATTGCCACCCTCTGAGTCTTCCGCGCCGTCTTCCTGGAGCAGCTCCTCGTTCAGCATCTCTACGAAACTCGAAAATAGCTCCCTGTTCTTCTCGTTCATCTTGACCATCTCCTGGTGGAGATCTCTTATCATCTCAATACGTTTGCGCTCGTTGGCAGGGAAATGCACGAAATCCACGTGTTTGAGCTTAAGCCCTTCGGGCGGCTCCACGGCCTCCGCCTTGACGGCAACCACACTCATCAAACCGACCATGGACAGTTCGTGCTTCACCCTTTCGTCCGCGTTGAGCACCACCACCCTCTTGCGCCCACGGCCTCCCTGGGAGATGGCAGCAGTCGCAATGACCCCGAGGAACGTGCTGTCAATACCGTGGCAATCCTTCAAGTCAAACGTTACTCCCAGACACCCCTGCCGATACATGGTGGTGAGGAAATGCGGCAGGCCAAGGCAGTTGTCCTGCGTGGCGCTACCAACCGGTTTGACATATACCGTCTTGTCGATAACTGCGACTTCTATGCGGTCTTCGTCTGCCAAGTTCTCACTCCTGTATTGCGCCTCTCTGATACACAGGTAGCTAAGTCCCTCGACACGGCAGCAGCCGCCGTCGCACCCATAACAGGCAAGCCCAAGAAGATGCCCGGACGGAATCCTTTCTCGGTTGACCGGTCCGCGTTCGAAGCTCCGAGACCAAGCGACGCATTGTACCTGGACCGTCGGACACGTTCACCTGCCCAGGGTATCGGGGGAGTAACGCGCGCGGCCATGACTGAGTTGCAGTCCCGAGGTGTAAGGCCGGCGCCATGCGCACAGAGGGCCTCAGAGCGGGGCTCAGGGCGTCCCGTTGAGCTTTGCCAGCAGCAGGTTGATCTTATCGCGCAAACGTGCGGCCATCTCGAAGTCTTCCTGCTGGATGGCAACCTCCTGCTCGGTCTTCAAGCTCTGGAGCAGCTCATCGTCCGTGATGGGAATGTTGTAGCGTTCCCGGAGGCTTCTTCGCAGGTCAATGAGCATGTTGCGTTCCCGGCTCTTGCCGGTCTCGTCTTCCAGCCCGTATTCGGCGAGGAACTCCTCTACTGCCTGGATGCCGTCGTTGAGCGCCTGCACGGCCCGTCCCAACTGCATCCTCTGGATCATCAGCAGCGCTTCAGAGCGCGCCCTGTCCGCCGTAAGCCGGGGCCGATGGCGGTCGAACTGAAACACGGCGGCGCCCTCGCCAGCGTATCGGCGGACGAGCTCGACTATGCCAAGCCCGTGGAGGGCATCCTGGAGCGATCGGGCGTAGTCACTGATCCTGAAGAGGGCTGTCCGCCTCTTTTCGTATGAGAGCAGTTCCGACTCAAGCTGCTCCAGCAACTCCTGCCGCTCCAGTAAGAACGCAGCCTTGCCCCCCCGCCGTTCGTGCTCCTCCATGAGACCAAGGCAGTACTCCAGAACACTCTCGCAGCCATAAGGAGCCTTGCCGTCCGGGCGCCCCTCAAGCTCCCACTGGATCACTCCGTCCCTGAGGCGGATCTGGAGCTTCAGACGCCCGTCAACGCCGACGATCTTGCGGATGTTATTGGCCTCTTCCTCCTCATCGAAGGACCAGCCATCCAGGACGATCGCCAGATCCATGCCCTTCCCCTTCCTCTCCTCCTGCAGGATTATATGCTTGGCCCGGCGGCACAATCAACCGTCCGCAGCGTCACTCGCTTCCCTTCTGCCGTTCCTCGCCAGGTTGCTTCGCAACTCTCACGTACCTCATCCGCAGATCATGAAGCAGACTCACCAGGTAGCTGTCCTCCTCGGGGGACAGGTTGCCCCGCGTCTTCTGTTTGAGCATGTCAATCGTGTCAATCACGTATTGGGCTTCCCGCAGGTTCTGCTCGCTCTTGTGGGTCAACGGATTCTCGACCTCCCCCAGGGCCATGAGCGTCTGCGTGTAGAGTCCGGCCACAAAGACGCGGAACTCAGGCTCCGGCAGTTCTTCGGCGCGGCCCTCCGCCTTCGCCCGAGCCTTCTGCTGTTCCTTCAACTTGTCCCGCTCCTCGGCAACTGATTTCTTCCAGCCCTCGTCTACGCGACGCTCCGCCTCTTCCTTCGTGCTGCTCTCGTCTTGCTCCTGTTGGCTGCTCTCCTCGCTCATGGCTACCTCCGGCGAATCACGCGACCATGGAATCTCATTCTCACGCTGATCACCCCTATATCCAAACGTTTTCGCTCCGGGTTTGCAAACGATTCCGCACGCCGGCCCGCACGAGGCCACTGGAAAACTGATCTGCCTTGCCATAACATACCGCCAGGCGCGCATGGCTGCGCAGGTCGCGGCGGGATTTTGCTCCCCGGTGCACGGACGAGGATGGAAATGCCACTGTGGGCAGGCATAGATGAGGCAGGCTACGGTCCGCTTCTGGGTCCGCTGGTGATCACGGGAGTCACCTTTCACCTGCGCGAGACGCCGGAAGAGGGCGTCCTTTGGCGCCTGCTGGAAGACGCGGTAAGTCGCGGCTTCAAGAAAGCCGACGGGCGCCTGGTGGTGAACGACAGCAAGCTGGTCTACAGCCGCGCACGCGGCCTCAAGCCGCTCGAGGAAGGCGTGCTCGGCTTCCTCGGCGCGCATGCCCACGGCACCGCGAGCCAGTTCCTCTCGACCCTCCTGCACCCCGAGGCGCCGGTGAGGGACGAGTCACCGTGGTTCAGGGAAGTCGGCGGCATCCGCCTGCCCGTCGCGAGTAACCCCTCCGCCATCGCCAGCAAAGCCGCCACGCTGGCAGAGGCGCTCCGCCGCACCGGCACCCAACTGGTGCGCGCGCGCATGTGCGTTGTGCTCCCGGGCGAGTTCAACTCCGTCGTCGAGATGACCGGAAACAAATCCTACCTGCTCTTCCAGAAGTGCGGCCTTCTGCTGCAAGACCTGTGGGAGATGGCGGCGAATGAGGACACCTTCGTCCTGGTTGACCGGCACGGAGGGCGCATCCGCTACCGAAAGCTGCTGAGGGATGCCTTTCCACACTGCGCCTGCGACATCGCGAAGGAGAGCGCAGGGGAGTCCGTCTACGAGCTCAGCGACGGCAGCCGGCGGATGACAGTAACGTTCAAGGAAAAGGCGGACAGCCTCGCTCTGCCGGTATCGCTGGCTTCGATGCTGGCCAAGTATGTGCGGGAACTCTACATGCACGCGTTCAACGCCTACTGGCAGGGGCGGCTGGAGGGCTTGAGACCCACGGCGGGCTACGCCACTGACGCCAGGCGGTTCCTGCGCGACATCGGCCCTCTCGTCGAACGGGATGGGCTCAACGCGAGCGCGCTCGTGCGCGGGCGCTGAGTCTGACGGCGCAGAGAGAGGCTTCGTGGGCTGCGAAGCTCCCGGCAGGCCGCTGCTCAGAATAGCCCCTGTTTCCTCGTTGGCGGCAGGCCTTCGCCGTGCAGGGCGAGTATCAGCTTCTTGAGGTCCTGCCAGGCGGTTCGTTTCTGCCCGGGCGAGCGAAGCAGGTAGGCCGGGTGGTAGGTAGGCAACACGGGGATGCCGCGATAATCGAACCACCTCCCGCGCATCTCCCCCATCGACTTGTTCGTCTTCAGCAGCGCGCTTGAGGCGGGCCTGCCGAGGGTGCAGATCATCTTCGGCGCGACAAGCTCTATCTGCCTCTCAAGATAGGGCCAACACGCCTCGATCTCGTCGGAGCGCGGCTCGCGGTTGTCCGGCGCGCGGCTCTTGATGATGTTGGTGATATACACTTCATCGCGCTCAAGCCCCATCGCCGCCACCATCTCGTCGAGCAGCTTCCCGGCGCGGCCCACGAACGGCAGCCCCTGCGCGTCCTCGTCGGCACCGGGGCCCTCACCGATGAACATAAGGTCGGCGTCCACCCTCCCGCGCGCGAACACCCCCTGCGTGCGCGTCTCGTGAAGCCGGCACTTGGTGCACCGCCGCACCTGCTCCTCTATCTCCGCCAGCTCGTCCTCGACCCCGCGCCTTCGGAAAAGGGCATCCACACCCATCATCTTCTCGAGTTCCAGCCGGCGTTTTAGCCACGCGTTGCCCATCACGCTCCTCGTCGTCAACGTCTGCGCCCCGTGCCCGTAATCGTAATGGCTTCGCAGCGGGATGTCCACTTACCCACGCAGTGTGATTGCGCAGAACAAGGCCCAGATAGCACGAAGCGACAGAGGTCTGCCATTCCCAGTGGTTTGCTTCTCAGGCCCTCAATGACGCCGCCCGCCCGCGCACGGGAGCCGACGGCTCATTGCTCGGTCATGCGCGTGGCTGTATCACCCACCGCCTCGCGGGTGATGAACTCGCTGGACGCGCAGACCTTGTTGCCCCCAAGCTTCTTGGCTCCGTAGACTGCATGATCGGCCGCGGTCACAACGCCTTCCATCGAGTCGGCGTTGTCGGGATAGACAGCCACACCGATGCTGACCCTCACGAAGTCAACCTTACGCCCCTTCGCAAGGTCGACGGAGTGTCGCTCCACGCTCTGACGAAGACGTTCGGCTATGGCCTCTGCCTGCGCCAGACCGGTATGGGGCAGCAATGTCATGAACTCGTCCCCCCCGACGCGGCCGAACACGTCACAAGCGCGCACCTGCTGGCTCAATGCGGTGGCTACTTCCCGAAGGACCAGGTTCCCGACAAGATGCCCGTGGCGGTCGTTGACCTCCTTGAAATGATCGAGGTCAATGAACAGCACCGCCGCGGAGCCGCCGTAGCGGTGGATGCGCTCGTATTCCTCCACAAGGCGCTGGTTCAGGTAGGTGAAATTGAACACCCCCGTCGGCTCGTCCATGAATGTCTTTTCCAGAAGGGCGACCTTCACCCGCAGCGCGAAGCGATAGAGCCTGTGGTTGGCATAGACCGACACGACCAGGGACCACAGCATGATTGCATGAAAGCCTACAAGCACTGGACGAGGAACGACGTCAATGCCGGCGAGCAGCGTCGTCGCAATGAGCGTGATTGCGGCGCACAGGCAGCAGGCGGCCAGGAACACCCTCAGCATCCCCTTCTCGATCACGGCCAGTTCCTCGGGGATGAGGGACCCGTGCGGTTCGCGCGGGACTATCGGGCCTATTCGCGTCGCCTTCGGATTCCTGCCAGACAACATAGGTACTCCCCTGTTCAAGCGCCGACGAGGGGCGCGGATGGCCTACTACTAAACCGGTTTTCGCCCCCCTTTGTCAAGTCTGCGGGGGGCGGAGGAGCCCCTCGGGCGCCAGTCGTCCGGCGGTCAGGTTCACAGAAAAGCGAGGGCTGCAAGAGGAGCTTTCGCCCAGCGCAGCGCTGATTGCTTGTGCAAAAAGCCCGCTCACTTGCTGCAATAATTGCTATTCCCTCGCGCCTCGCGTGAGACTGCGCAAAGTTCTGTGCGCGACCTCATGCACCTGACTATCAGAAAGCAGACAAGAGACAGCACGTGTAAGCCGAGCATCTGCAGCATGTTGTGACTTTCGCTTCCCCGCTGCCTTCGTGTTGCCGCCGCCTCTCCTTGACGGTCCGCCGGGGCGGGCCTAAAATGGCTCTGCGCCCGCAGAGGGACGCGGGCGAACCTCCTGCAGCCGGCTTATCCCCGGACGCCAAACGAGAGAGGCTATGGCCGCGACGTTCTGCCATCTGCACGTGCACACCGAGTTCAGCCTGCTGGACGGGGCGTGCCGCATCGAGCAAACCGCACAGACCGCCGAGCAGATGCAGATGCCCGCCGTCGCAATGACGGACCACGGCAACATGTTCGGGGCTGTGGCGTTCTACGGCGCCATGAACGCCCACGGAGTCAAACCCATCATAGGCTACGAGGGCTACCTCACGCTCGGCAGCAGGAGGGACCGCACATACACCGCCGGCAGGCAGGACCTCTACCACCTCACGCTCCTCGCCAGGAACCAGACCGGATACAGCAACCTGGTCAAACTCGCCAGCCTCGCCTACCTGGAGGGTCTCTACTACAAGCCCCGCATGGACTGGGAGCTGCTCGCGGACTGCGCGGACGGGCTCATCTGTCTGAGCGGCTGCATGCAGAGCCGCCTGAACTACCTTGTCCTGTCTGGTGCGACGCAGCAGGCCGAGAAATGGCTCGGCGACATGCGGGACCTGTTCGGTCCCGACAACTTCTACGTCGAACTGCAAGACCACAACCTCCAAGACCAGCGCAGGGCGCTGCCCCAGGCACTGCGGCTGGCCCGAAAGCTGGATATACCTGTTGTCGCCACCAACGACGCCCACTATCTGCACGCAGAGGACCGATCCTGGCACGACGTCCTGTTGTGCATCAGCACCCACAGCACCCTGAACGACCCAAAGCGCTTCCGCCTGGAGAGCGACCAGCTTTATTTCAAGAGCCCCGAGGAGATGTCGCATCTGTTCGCAGACGAGCCCGATGCCATCTCCAACACCCTGCGTATCGCCGAGATGTGCCAGGTGGAACTGGACAGGACCCTCAAGTACCCGACCTTCCGCCGGGAAGGCGTCGAGGACAATGCGACGTTCCTGCGCAACCTGGCACAGAGCGAACTGCGTGAGAGGTACGGCGAGCTAAGCGAGGACATGAAAGAGCGCCTCGCGTACGAACTGGGCGTCATTGAGCGGATGGGCTACGTTGACTACTTCCTGATCATGTGGGACGTCGTGCGCTTCGCACACGAGAACAACATCCCGGTCGGCATGCGGGGCAGCGGCACTGCGAGCCTAGTCGCTCATGCGCTGTGGCTGTCTGACCTCAACCCCCTGGACTACGACCTGATCTTCAGCCGCTTCATGGACCCCGAGCGGCGCGAGCAGCCGGACATCGACATTGACCTGTGCGAGGTGCGCCGCCAGGAGGTCATCGACTATGTGCGCCGCCGGTACGGCGAGCAGAGGACCGCGCAGCTCATCACGTTCGGGACCCTGGCGCCGCGCAACTGCGTGCGCGACGTGGGCCGCGTGCTCGGCGTTGACCTGGGCAAGGTCGATCGAGTGGCGAAGATGATCCCGAGCGGCCCGAAAGTGACGCTCGAGGACGCCCTAAGCATGGCGCCGGAGCTGGTTGAGCTCGCCAGGCAGGACGAGGAGGTCGGGCGCATCCTGGAATATGCACGGCATATGGAGGGACTGCCCCGCCACGCCAGCACGCACGCCGCCGGCGTTGTCATCGCGGACAAGCCGCTCTGGGAGCTGGTGCCTCTCTATCAGAGTGGTGAGGGGCTCGTCATGACACAGTGGCCCAAGGACGATCTGATCGAGATGGGCATGCTGAAGATGGACTTCCTGGGCCTGAGCACGCTGACCATAATTGACAGCACGCTCAAGCTCATCGCCGAGCGTGGGCAGAAGCCGCCAAGCCTCGATGCCGCCCACATGGACCTGCGAGACAGGAAAACCTACGAGCTGCTCGGCAGCAGCCTTACGAGCGGCGTGTTCCAGTTCAGCAGCGAGGGGATGCGACTGCTGTTGCAGCGGGTCCAGCCTTCCACCATGGAGGACCTGATCGCGGTCGCTGCGCTCTACCGCCCGGGCCCGCTTCAGAGCGGGATGGTGGACGACTTCATCGAGCGCAAGCACGGCACAGCCGAAATCGAGTTTCTGCACCCGGCCTTCGAGCCTATTCTGCGCCCCACTTACGGCGTCATCGTGTACCAAGAACAGATAATGCGCATAGTGAACACGATCGCCGGGCTGAGCATGGCCGACGCGCTCACGCTGATCAGGGCGATAGGCAAGAAGAGCGAGAAAACGATCGAGCGGCTGCACCGGACGTTCGTCGAAGGGGCGGTGGAGAACGGCCTGGAGGAAGAAACGGCAGAGTCCATCTACGCACTGATCAGGCATTTCGCCGGCTACGGCTTCAACAAGGCGCACGCCGCGGCGTACGCGTTCGTCGCATTTCGCACCGCTTTTCTGAAGGCCCACTACCCCACGGAGTTCATGGCCGCCGGGATGTCGTGCGAGATGGGCGACACGGACAAGGTCGTTGAACTCATGCAGGGCTGCTTGAGGAGCGGCATCACGGTGCTGCCGCCTGACATCAACCAGAGCGGCTCCGATTTCTGCGTGGTAGAGGACGTCGTCATCCGCTTCGGGATGGGGGCCATCAAGAACGTGGGGACAAAGGCCATCTCCAGCATCGCCGCCGAAAGGGAGAGGGGGGGCCGCTTCACCAGCTTGTTCGACTTCTGCGAACGCATAGACAGCGGCGAGGTGGCGAGGAGCACAGTCGAAGCGCTTCTGAAGGCAGGGTGTTTTGACGAGTTGCCTGGCGAGCGCGCCCAGCAACTCGCCGTGCTCGATACGGCGCTGAAGGCTGGCGCCCGGGCGCGCCGTAACCGCATGCTCGGCCAGAAGTCCCTGTTCGGCCCGGCGGTGGAGGAGGACCCGGAGAAGCGCGCGGAGATGAACCTGCCCGATGTCCCACCCCTCAGTCCCGGGGAGCTTGCGAGGCAGGAGTATGAAGCCCTCGGGCTCTACGTCCGCTACGATCCCCTCCAGGAGCACCGCGCCAGCCTCGAGCGGCTGGTCACGGCCACGGCTTCTGACCTTGAGTCCCTGCCCGAGAATGGCCCCGTCATCATGGGAGGAATCGTCGAATCGCTCAAGAAGCGTCGCACGCGCGACAACCGACAGATGGCCGTGTTCAAGCTGCTCGACCTGAAAGGCAGCGTGGAGTGCGTGTTGTGGCCGGAGGTCTACGAGCGGTACCGGACCCTGGTTGAGTCGGAAGGAGTGCTTGTGCTGCGCGGCACAGTGAGTCGTCGGCGCGGAACGGCTGTGCAGGTGGACGAGGTGGTCCCCCTCCAGGAGGCGCAGCAGCGACTGGTGCAGGCGGTGGTGATCACTGTTCCGTGCGCCGAGGTAACGCGCGAGGGCTGGGCGGATCTGAGGGCCGTTCTGAGCAGGCATGAAGGTTCCGTGCCGGTGTATCTCGATCTGCAAAGCGCTGAGCTGGATCTCCGCTGCCGCACGGCGAAGGCCAGTCAGGTGGATGCCTCGCAGCGGTTTGCGGACGAGGTTGAGGCGCTGCTCGGCGCAGGGAGCGTCCGGTTCGCGCTCGAGTTCAACGGGCCGCAGCGCGGGCGTAGAGCGCGCGGGAGGAGGAGAGAGGGCGCATGAGAGTGCTCGGCATTGACCCCGGTACGCAGGTGTGCGGATACGGCGTCGTGGACCTGGACGGCGCGGACCTGAAGGCAGTGGACTACGGCGTTGTGAAGGCCCCGAGCGGTCCGCTGCCGCAGCGGCTAGCGGTCATCCACGAAGGCCTGAAGGTCGTGATTGCGCGGCACAACCCCGACGTCGTGGCGGTGGAGGGCGTGTTCCGCGGCGTGAACTCGCGAACGGCCCTGAAGATCGGCGAGGGGCGGGGCGTTGCGCTGCTCGCTGCCGCGGCGGCGGGCGTGAAGGTCGCCGAGCACTCGCCCGCGATGGTCAAGAAGGCCGTGGTGGGCTCGGGGCGGGCGCACAAGTCACAGGTGCAGCAGATGGTGCGGGTCATACTGGGGCTCAAGGAAGTGCCGTCGCCGGAGGATGCGGCGGACGCCCTCGCCGTCGCCATCTGCCACTGCCATCGTCAGCGCCTTGAGGGCATTGTCTAGCGTCTTCTTCGTCGTCGCGGTTGCTGGTCCACCCAAAATCAAAAATCGGCAATCGAGAATCCTGCTTCAGTCGCCGGCCACCCTCAGGCTCTCTTCGGCCTCCTCGAGCGAGCGCGCCGCCATCGAGATGTAGAACTGTTTGAACCCCTGGCCGAATTCCCTCCTCAGATCCTTCAGTTGCTCAACGGCATCGCAGCCGATGAGCACCTTCTTGCCCGCGTCAAAGCTCTTGTGATACAGCGGCCACCACTTCTTGTGCCAGCTCGGCAGTTGCCCGGAGCCGGGCATCCACTGCAGCATCGGGAGCCGGGCGATGGACAACAGGTGCTCGTGGTGCTGGATCGCGCCCGGCCCGTCCCAGTGGTACATCGAGTACGAGATTCGCTCGCACATCTCAGTGAGCACCGGCACCATGAACTCGCCGAACATCTCGGGCGATATCATCGCGGAGAAGTCGCACTGAAACTTCGACGCCCGGCCCGGCGCCCAGGCCCAGAAGTACGAACCGCCCACCTCGTCGCGGAACATGTCGTAGAGGATGTCATAATAGTGGAAATATCGGTCCGTGATCTGGCGAAGGCAATCGTGGACCCAATCAGGCCGCTCCACGAGGTCAATGAGCAGCTTCTCGGTGCCCCGCATCGCAGCGAGTGTGTCCAGCCCCTCGATGAGGTCCGGAAACTTCAGAAGGAACTTCCCCTCGCCGATGCGCAGCAGTTCCCTGCCGAGCCGGAGCGTGAACTGCCAGTAGAAGTTCTCGGGATCGAACTCGAACCTCGCGTCTTCAGGCGACTCCATGCACGGTTCGAACCAGACCGTCCCTGACGTTTCCACGCCCTGACAGCCCAGGTAAAGCCCGAGGCAGCCGGGCCCGAGGTCGGGGGCCACGGCCGGCACGGCCTCGCCCAGGAAATACGTGTTGACGCAGGCCCGGGCAGAGATGTTGACGCGGTACTCGTAGTTGCTGCTGCTGTAGTCCGTCAGCCAGCCTTCCGGTTTGGGCATGGCCTCGATGTGTTCGATGGGCTCGGGGCGGGGGACCTGCACGTCCATGGCGGGGCGGCCAATGTCGCCACCGTTCCACCACGTGGTCAGCCGCTCACGCACCTCATCCATGTCCTCGCGGTACAAGAGTCCGGCCACGGCTTCCTCCTGGGCACAGCTCGCTGTGGGAGACGGGATTGAACGCCGCCCTATCCAGCTTGGGAGAAATAATGCAACAGTACGCCCTGCTCAAGAATAGCCCTCACCCTCCCCTCTCCCGGCGGGAGAGGGAAAGGGAGAGGGAATCGGGTGCCATCCTACCGCGACAGGCGACGCATTCTGACCGTCAGCGGCGCGGAATGCAAGTAGATGAGCGAGGGAGCAACTGCAGCATGCCGAGCCGGTAGGCTCGCAGGCCGTCGGATCAGCAAGGCAAGCTTGGGCGAGGCGCGGGGACACAATGCCAGCCGTGTGGCCCTGCGAATCGGGCGCGATGCTGGCCGGGGTTGCTACTGCCCCGCCAGCGCGTCGCGGATGGCTTCGCCGAACTCGGTTGCGCTGGTGGGCCCGTCGGCGGTGATGATGCGGCCGTCCACCTCTACGCTCGCCCCCGTGTAGCTGGCTCCGCCTTTCACCAGTGCGCCTTTCTCGCTCCGGTAGACGGTTGCCTTCCTACCTTTGAGAAGCCCCGCGTTGGCCAGCGTCACCGGGGCGATGCAGATCGCCCCCACCACCTTCCCGGCCTCATACGCCCGCGTGGCGATGCCCTGCGCCGTCCTGTCATTCCAGTACTCGCTGGCCCCCTGGCCGCCGATGAAGACGATGGCGTCATACCCAGTCGGATCCACCTGGTCCAGCTTGATGTCGGGCGTGACGCGCTCCCGGCCGAGCATGCCGACCGACTCGCCAAGCGCGCTGGCGGCGATAGTTATCTTCGCGCCCGCCGTGCGCAAGATCGCGCGCGGCTCGGCAAGTTCCTCATCCCGAAACTTCTGCTTAGCAACGATCATCAGGACCGACTTGCCTTCCAGCACCTTGCTGTTCATGGGCCCCTCCTTCGTCTCTGGTTTGGGTTCTTCTTTATGCTTTGTGCACCCGACCGACGCGACCAGCAGCGCAACCGCCAAGTAGATTGCCGCAACCGATGTCGGCCTGCTGAGGAATGTGGTGTGTCTCATCCTGCGCCTCCCTGGCTGGAGCTTACGGCGTCCCCGTGCTGCTTCAGGGGGCAGTCAGCGCATGGTTACTGCTGGTCCTCGCCGGCGCTGGAACCGCCCTCGTCCCGCGGCTCATCCGAGTCCACGTCGGCCGCACGGTGCGACACCAGCGCCACCACCTCGCCGACCCCTCGCCTGTCGAGCTCCCCGATCAACTTCTGAACCGCGCTCGGCTCCCCCCTGATGGTATAAAGGATCATGTCCCCGCGCCTGTAGGCCTGGATGCCCTCCGCGACGTCCAACGGCGAATAGATGGGCGCAAGTGCGACCTGCGAGGCCAGATGGCTCTCCTCGGCGCTGGGATTCTCCCTGGTTCCCATTTTCCAGCGGGTGCTCTCCATATCCCTCATCTGCACAACAAGGCGTGGCGGCGTCCCTCCGCAAACATGCGATTATATCGGCCTCTCACGATCCTGGCAAGCGCAGCACCGGGGCGCTTGCAGTGTCGCGGCTGCCCGCGTTACATTGCTACTGACGATGCCCCTCCAGTGACCGGGAGCGTTCCCTTGCCGCAGCATCGCATCATACTCGCCGACAGCCGGGCCATGCCGGAGCTGAGGGACTGCTCCGTTAACCTCGTCGTCACCTCCCCGCCATACTGGTGCATCAAAGACTACGTTCACCCCGGCCAGATCGGGTTCCGCCAGGACTACGACGAGTACCTGAGGGATATCTCGCAGGTGCTCTCGGAGTGCCATCGCGTTCTCCATGCCGGATCACGCGCAGCGGTCAACATCGGCGACCAATACCTCCGCGCCTCCGAGCACGGCCGGTATCGCGTCCAGCCCATCCCCGCGGACATCATCCGCCTCGGGCGCGACATCGGCTTCGACTTCATGGGCAACATCATCTGGGAGAAGATCTCCACCACCAGAACCACCGGAGGCGGCGTCTGGATGGGCTCGACGTATCACCCCCGCAACGGCCACATCACCTACGAGCACGAATACATCATCCTGTTACGCAAGAAGGGAAAGCCGCCCCGCCCTACGCCCGAGCAGAAGAGAAGGAGCAAGCTCACCAAACAGCAGCGCAGCGAGTGGTTCCGGGGCATCTGGCGCATCCCTCCCCAGCGGCAGCGAGGGCACGCTGCAATGTTCCCTCTGGAACTCCCGCGCCGTTTGATAAGGATGTACAGCTTCTGGGAAGAGATGGTTCTCGACCCGTTCCTTGGCAGCGGAACGACGGCACTGGCAGCCGAGATCGAGGGGCGCAACAGCATCGGCTATGAAATCAACCCGGACTACGAGCCCATGATCCGGAAGAAGCTAAGCCCCGCCGGTGATATGCTGAACGCCACCCCGAACGTCTCCTTCGAGCGGCCACGATAGCGCCCACCGCGTCCCCGCTGCGTCAACGGGCAGTGCGCGGGGCCCGGGGAGAGGTCATGTGCACACCTCATTCGGGGCCCCTTTCTCAAGAACCAGTCTGATTATCTCTCCTCTTCTCCACAACCGCTCTTCAGGGTAGCCCACCCCACTCGTCACCAGCAGCAGCATGTTCCCCAATCGAAACACCCCGCGGCTGAGGAAACGTCCGTACCTGCAAGGCACCAGCAGGGCGCCGATAATCGGCAGGCCCGGACCTCCGCCATGGGTGTGTCCGGCGACGCAGAGGGCGACGCCGGCCCTCTTGAGTTTGAATATGTTGTCGGGCGTGTGCGTCAGCCCTATCGAGAAGTCGGATGAATCCATCTCAGGCACCGCCGACGCCCGCCAAGGAGATTCAACGCCAAGGACGGTGAGGCCGGCCTCCCGTATCATGTGAGACGCGCTCGGGAGCAGCCTGATGGGGCTTCCCGCGAGCAGGGATTCGATCAGCCTGTCCCGTCCCCCTGCAAGGTCGTGGTTCCCCCGGACGCAGAAGCTGCCAAGGCGGGTTTCGATCCCGGATAGTGCCTCGATAACGCGAGGAAGCATGGCAGCCTTTTCCGTGAGATCACCCAGGATCAAAACGAGATCAAGGCCGCCCCCGACGGATGCCTCGATCGCGCTCTTCAGGCGAGAGAGGGCACGGGGGCTGTTGCAGTGCAGGTCAGAAACCACCAGGCAGCTAAGACCGTCAAGCTTCTCCGGCAGGCCATTGATTCTGAGCCGGACTTCCCGAAGGAGAACCCGCTTCGGCAGAACGGTGTCCCGGCACTCATGTGTCCTCAGTTTCCGCATGCCGAACCTGTATGGCACCAGGAAATGCGCGAAGGCGACAAGACTGAGGACGGAAGTCCCCCATGTCAGGCCACGCACCAGAGGGGTGTCCACCCCGAGAGCGAAAAGCTCCATCGGCGCGGTGAGAGCCGCAAGGCACAGAACAAGAGGGAGGACGCGAAGCAAAAAGGCCCGGAAGGTTCGTGCATAAGAACTAAACAGCCTGCTCCCCAGGTCAAGAAAGAGAGTCAGTTGACCGAGAAGGATGCAGACCACAAACCAGGGCATGAGCGCTGCTGTAGACAAGTCCCGGCTCTCGTTCAGACCTGGGAAACCGGCATCAACAAAGCGCTCCGCTGACTTCCCCCTCAGCCCCTCCGCTGGCGCATGGCCTCGCGCTCCTCTGCCAGGCGCATGTCCTTGATCTTCATCAGGCGGGTGATGTTGCCCCGTTCATTCTCGTCCAGCTTGCCCCGGATGTACTTCACCGTTTCCCGCAGCGAGGGGATCATAATGTACTCGAGGGCGTTGACCCGCCGGCGCGTGCGCTCGATCTCCTCCATGACGACCCGAATGCTCCCCTCCAGCTCGGCCACCTCCAGCATCATCGGCACAAACTCAGCCAGGCGGGCCGTAGCTTCGTCGAGCTCAACGGGGGTGTCCAACAGGCTGTAGGCGCCGGCTCGACGGACCTGCGCCTCGAAGTGCGGCACCTTCACGCTCAGCACGCTGCGTGTGCTGACGGCCAGTTCAAGCTCGCCCCGGCTCTGACTGAGGGCCTCCACCAACGCCTCACGGGAGCCGGTCAGACCTGCCAGGACGAACAGCTTCATCACCTCGGCGTACTCGGCATCGAACGCCTGCCGGACGGTCCTGTATTTCTCGACCAGCTCCAGGAACTTCTGCATGAGCCCTTCGAGCTTGTCCTTCAGGAGGTCATGGCCGTGGACGGCGATGGCGAGCCGCCGCCGAAGCCTCATGAACTCCATGCGTGTCGGATTCACTTGAAGCCTGGCCACAGGCTACTCCCTCGCTTTCCGCGCCTGCGAAATCGGCAGCGTCATCGTCCTACGGCACATGATACGATTTAGCAGCCCCGTCAGGCAAGTTTGGAGGCGACAGAACCTCAATGCCCCCAGCAAGACAGCCGGGTCAGGCCCACTTGCCCGTCTTATTCTGCACGGCAGCCCTGATCACGGCCACCAGCCACTTCGCCTCCGCTTCGCTCACCGTCTCTGCAAATCTTGTCTTCCGGACGCCGTAAGCCACTGTGGGAACCGAGACTGCGAATCCGCCTTCAGGCGTCGCCTTGAGGCGCTGCATGTACCTCATTGCCGTGACAGCATCACGAGGCAGAGTGCCCTCCATCGATATAGATTCTATGTCGGCATACGGGATGAAATATCGACGAGGCATAAGGGGACGGATCTTGAAGATGCGGAGTTCGTCGTCTGTCAACTCCAGCGTCTCCCGCTCAAGCAAGGAGTTCAGAATGCCGCCCGCCATGCCAAGACCGACGATCCAGAAAGGAATTGAAAAGAGGGCAAACGCAATCGAACCGTGAGCCGCTCCCCAGGTCCAGAAGGCAATGAACCCAAGCCAGAAGGCTGTGAATCCCATCGTCCCGACGTCAGCGCCAGAAATCCGTCGCCTTGGTATTTGGAATACAGCGGTGGAGCCTGCTTCCATGGAGAAAGCGATCCTGCCTCCCTTGGGAGGATCGAGGTTCTCTTCCTGGGTGGTCCGCTTAAGGAGTTCGCTGGGTTTGAACACCTCGCCGCACTCGCCGCACTTGGCGATATCAGCGGCGACGTTGACCGAGTCGCCTTCAATGAAGGCACCACAGACAGGGCATTGCAGCTTCATCGTGGCGCGGGGATCTCCAGCCTGGATGACACCTCGTTGGCTTCACGATTCTCCCCAATCAGCGACAGCGACGCAAGCGCCGCCTATGGCCCACCCTGGATATAGGGCGTGAGGGTGAGGGTGACTTTCCGAGTGTCACGCTCCCGGCGCAGGGAGAACAGCGCAGAACCCGCGCTGTCCGAAGACTCGTCCAGGCCGCCGATCACCATCGGCTGGCCGTGCGCCAGCACGACCTCCGTGGACATGTCCACAAGGTCAATGGCGCGCCCGTCGCGCGTTGTGAACCGCGGATGCAGCCTCACTTGCACCTTGTCCCCAGGCAGAATCGTCGGCTCGACCACGAGCGAAGAGCCCACGAACGTTCGCTCCAGGAGCACCCTCCGGCCCCCGGGCGTCCAGAGGCGCAGCGCCTCGACGTAGGTGTCCTCGCCTACATGGACCATGCCCCACGTGCCGCTCAGGGCAGTCATCGAGGTCTTCTGAACCTGCCTGTTCCGGCTCTGCTTCAGGGCCGCCTGAAGAGCAACTCGGAAACCGTTCGTCGAGACCCCGACACGGATGCCGTTTCGGCGGGCCAGGTCCCCGCCTGCCGCGACGACGTGCTCGTCGGCATACCGCCACGCCGCTTCGAGGTTGACCTGGTCCCGCCGGCCCACGACTATCTTCTCCACCACCACGGTCACGTTGCCGGTCCGCTCGACGGGCGGCCTCTCGGTCTCAACTTCCCGGGTGAGCACCTCCCGTTCGGCGTCAGACTCGAGCCCCACCGGCTCCCCCGGTTCGGACAGCCAGTCGTCCGTGGAGACGCAGCTGACCAACGCCAATAGCAGTACCAGAACCCATCGCATTCCGTGCATGTCAGTATCCTTCCCCGTCGAATCCCTTCGTCGGCTTTCTCAGGGGCCGGCACATCACTCGCCTCGTATTGGTCCCCGTGAGATCCTTCCCCGCACCTTTTCGACCGTGAGACCTCCCCAAGTTCATGAGGACGCGGGACGCTCGCCCGCTTCCTTCAGCGCCTGCTGAGCAATACGCGTGAGGGACCTGGTCATCGTGGCGACCATCCGCCTGCCCCTGGCCGCCGCCTTGCACTCAACTGCCCGCCATCATACGGCGTGCACGCCACAGTGGCAAGACCCAAGATCAACAGCCCCTGCGAACTCAATCGGCCCAGGTCGGCCACTGAACCACCATCCAGGTCGGGACTCGCCGGCGTCTGCAGAACCCCGGAGAAGAGTAACCGCAGCGGCGGCCACCGGCTGACCGGAAGCAGGAAAGCATTGCACATGGCCTGCGGTTAGAGGTAGACTACTCCTGGCTGGGACAGCCGGCGGAGGTTGCTCGCGTGGATGACTTGTAAGAGGCGCGTGCAGCCGCCGGGGACCGGTCCCCTCGCAGGTTTGCCCTCCTTGCGACAGCGAGCGCCGTCATGCCGATGGAACCTCGCCATGCATTGCGGGGAGGGAAGCCGCATGATGCGTCAGGCTGTAATTATTTTTCATGCGCTGCCGGCCAAGTCGCAAAGGCCACGGGCAGGACGGTGAGCGGTGGATCTTTCACAGATTCAGCACAAGATAGAGGCATTGGGAGGCACGGGAACCGTTGCAGGAATCTACGTGGGCGCGGCGGCCATGGCCTTGGTTCTCGCGGGCGTCGTCATGTGGATGGGAGCGTCAGTGGCGGGCATCCAGGGCGCCACCCTGCTGCGGTCGATATTCGCAGCGGTCGTGTCGGGCATTCTCTCCACGATCGCACTGGCCAGCGGCTCAGCGATTCCGGCTGTTGGGGCCGGCGGGGGCCTTGTGCTGAGCGCGATAGGCTCCGCCGTCGGCATCAAGGTGGTATACAGGACCACATTCGTGAAAGCAGTTCTGGTTTGCTTTTCCGTTCTGCTGGTCTTGCTGGCGCTCTCTCTAATCTTGTACTCTGTGCTTCGTACCTGGGGCAAGATTAACGGGACGGGTCCGTGACTGCCGCGGAGCGGCACCACCGGCGTCGAGCGGGGCACATTCCTGGGATCGGCATTCGCGCGGATCGCGTCGTCTGTGAACGCGTGAGCCATCTTTGGATCGGGCGAGACGCACCAGACCATCCACAGGCAACTCAGGCTCTCTCCAGCAAGGTCCAGCATGCTTCCAATCCGTGATAAGAACCCCTCCGGCACCATTCCATTCTCCGTCTACACCCTGATCGCAGCAAACGTCGCCATCTTCCTTTTCGAGATCGCGAAGCCCGATAAGGAACTGCAGGATTTCGTGATGAGGTTCGGGATTGTGCCGGCGAACGTAACCGCCGCGCTAAAGGGAGAGGCTGACTTGCTGCAGTCTCTCATCATCCCAGCCGTGACGTCCATGTTCATCCACGGCGGGTGGCTCCACCTGATCGGGAACATGTGGTACCTGTTCATATTCGGCGACAATGTCGAGGGCCGTCTGGGGCACGTGACGTTCCTGGCGTTCTACATCCTGTGCGGTTTCTGCGCCGGCGCCGCCCAGTGTGTACTGGATCCGTCTTCCACGATCCCATCCGTGGGCGCCAGCGGGGCCATTGCGGGGGTTCTGGGTGCCTACATCACGTGCTGGCCGAGGGCGCGCGTGGTCACATTAGTGCCGCTGCTCTACATCATGACGTTCGTGGACCTGCCGGCAGTGTTTCTGCTGGGCTTCTGGTTCGTGATCCAGCTTCTCGAAGGCGTCGGAAGCATAGGTGCGGCGTACGCCAGCGGCGGCATCGCCTATTGGGCTCACATAGGGGGTTTCATCTCGGGGATATTGCTGGTCCGGCTCCTGCCCGCGCATACACGGCGACGAGAACGCCGGCCTTGGGAGAGCTAACGCGGGCGGCGCAGCCTGCCTCCGGGATATCGGCCGTGACTCCCGTGGAGGCGAGGCAACACTGGAGGATCGAGGCACCGGCCGTTGCCCCCTCTTGCGCCGCTCTCGCAGCCAGAGAGGGGATCCCGCTCAGGGAACTGCCAATGGCAAGCGTGCAGGAGGAGTTGCACCGCCAGAATGCCACAGTCTTCTAGCCCCCGCTGCCTGCCTTCACCCCTACCCGGACGCTTGACAGTCCCGCAACCATTGCGGAGGGCATCTGCTGCACTTCCGGGAATGCACCCTTGCAGCAGCGCGCCATTACGGGAATAATGCATGAGGTAGCTTCAGTATCGTCGCTGTAGATCACTGTCAGGAGACATCCATGATTGCGACACCCAAGAAGTGGGCGTGGATGGGGATCGCGCTGATTCTGGCGATCGGGCTCATCCATCTCATCGAAGCGCCAGAGAGCTTTGAGAAGGCGACCTACAAGGGGCTGCTCTTTGTGGCCAACGGCATCGCGGCCGCCGTAGCGGCTGCCGGCATTTATCGGGGCGCAAGGGTGTGGGGATGGGGACTGGGCGCGTTTGTCGCCGCCGCATCCTTCATCGGGTACATGATCAGCCGCACAGTCGGGCTGCCCGGCATCCCCCAAGAAGAGTGGCTCGAGGCGTCGGGGCTCGCCTCGCTTGTTGTCGAGGCCCTGTTCGTCGCGCTCGCCGTCCGCGTGTGGCAAAGCCGATCCCCGCAGCAAGCGTAGCCACCCGGTCACGGCCGGACGCTCCACCCTATTGCATCTTGCGGATCCGCACCTCGATGCCCTTCTCTCCCGCCAGCAGCTTGGTGAGCTCCGAGGTGTCGGTCTCACCGAGGTGATAGGGATAGAGAATCTTGGGCCGGAATGCCCTGGCCGCATCCGCCACCATTTCCGGAGTCATTGTGTAGGGCAGGTTCATCGGCAGGAACGCCACGTCTATGTTGCTCAACTCTTTCATCTCGGGGATGTTCTCCGTGTCACCAGCCACATAGACGCGCTTGTCGCCGAAGGTGATGATGTAACCGTTCCCCACACCGCGGGGATGGAAAGGCTCGCCTGAACTGCGTTTGTGGACGATGTTGTAGGCCGGAACCGCCTCGATTCGCAGGCCATCAACGGTACGGACATCGCCGTTTTTCATCACGGTTCCGCCAGCCACCGCTGGAGCGCATTTCTCCGGCAGCAGGATCGCCGTTCCCTCCTTGCGCACCTTCGCAATGGCTTCCGGGTCCAGGTGGTCCGGATGGTCATGGGTGATCAGAATTATGTCGCCCTTCGGCATTGTGGAGTAATCTGCTTCACGGGAGACCGGATCAACGTGGATGATCTTCCCCCCGAACGTGAACATCAAAGTCGCGTGACCAACGAAGGTTATCTTCAGGTCGCCGGCGGACGTCTTGATGTTGTCCTCCTCGAACATGGTCTGCCTCCCGTTGTCCTGTGCGCACCCAGCGCAGGCTGCAAGCATTAGAACGATCGCAGAGAACGTCCTCGACATACACGGTCGTATCATCACTCCCTCCTTGGCTGGCGCCGCCTATCGGATGGGCGGTCCTTCCGCCACGAAGTCCTATCGGCTTGAACCGGACTACCTGCTATGATACGAGCGGGGAGCTGCTTCGGCAAACAGCCACGTCGCGGGCGGGCTCTGCGAGCCATCGCGCTCATGAAGGACACCGAGCGACAGCTCGCGGCGTTCGAACCAGCCGCCTTTCAGCGCCTTTGACGGTCTCCGCTCCGTCCACCGGGGGTGTCAGGAATCAGGCCCTTCGGGGATCATCTCTCAAGAAGGATGACTTGGAGAGCCTGCAACAGGGGAGGAAGGTCTTCGCGCAGGGTGCTCCACACGACATCCAGGTTCACATCGTAGTAAGCGTGGACCAGCCGGTGGCGCATATCGATCATGTCCCGCCAGGGGAGGGAGGGCATTCCAGCCTGAGTTGCGGCGGGGACCTGGCTGGCCGCTTCGCCGATGATTTCGACGCACTTCACCACCGCCAACACGAGCTGGCGGTCTGAGTCCAAGTCCTGTCGCGTCCGCCCCTCAGCGAACGAAAGGGCATCTCGCGCCGCGTCCTGCATGTGCTGGAGACGGGTGCGGTCTTCATTCCTCATACTGAACCTCGGCCTGCGCAAGCACATCCTCCCGGAAATAACGGCTCAGGTCCTCCGGCGTGCGCAAGTCGACTTTGTGATTGCCGAACACGTCGGACAGCTCGCGTTCCATATGCGCAAGGCGAAAAAGCCCTGGCACGTGTCCCGGGGCGAACTCGACCACCACGTCCACATCGCTACCCGGCCCGAAATCGTCCCGCAGAACCGACCCGAAGAGCGCAAGGCGGCGTATGTGGTTCTTCCGACAGAACTCGGCGATCTTCTCTCTGTCTGTGTCAACCTGGACTACCATTGCATCCTCCCGTCACACGGCATGACTATCACTATTATACCCTCGGATGTCGCCCCCGCGCACCCGGTTCTTCCAGCATGCGAAACGCTTTCCGCTTGACCCATGTAAGTGGGGGTCCGCTTCGACAAACAGCAGCCTCTCGAGCGCATGCCCGGATAATGCCCCCTTAGCAACGCCCCCAGCCGGTAGAGGCGGGCAAGGACGAGCCGTGTAACGCCGCTACTCCTTTCTCAGAGCCACCATAACTATGTAGGTGCCAATGGCGGTCAATGTAATGAGAATGCTTCCGATAACGATGCAATATGCAAGTACTCTTCTTAGCAGCATGCCGCTCTTTGACGGCATGGTCTCTTCTGTAGCCTCAATAACGTGGGTGCCAGCCATAAGGTCACCCGTGCGGCGCATGTCCCTCCTGCTCAGCACCAACGCGGATTCGCAAAGGAAGAACGCGATGTATGCGACGCCGCCCCAAGTATCCAGGTGACAGACTACTGGCACATAGTAAAGCAGCGGGAGAGCAAAACACGCCCACGCCAACGCGAACGGCCAGTTTCGCAAGCATGATTGCGTAACTGTCACCTGCTGATTGTCACGTAGCCCGACCACGCGTATTCCGAAGAGTGGCCTGAACAGACCATGCCCGTGGACAATCCAGTCATGCAATAGCAGATAGGAAGCCGTTAACCCAAAGATGAGAATGCAGCCCGCTGCGCTCAAAAAACCTGGAACGTGGAACCGAAAACAAGCGCCGACGACCAGAAATGCGTAAGCTGCCACGAAGTAAGGAAACACTATAAGTTCCAAGGTGGCCGATTCTGCTCTCCGCCAAACAAGCCGGCGTCGGACTCGTTGAGCCTCAGGTAACTCGAGGCTTGCATGTGCTTCATCCTTATCCGGCTTATCAGGCGCCATCACGCTTCAGTCCCCTTCTTCGACAGCGCTCGGCGTGCCACGGCGCCAACGCCACCCAGCGCTTAGGAACTCATGATGATCAAAGCGCCACCCCTAACTCGTCCGCATCCGTCGGAGATAGGTATGGGCCCACGCGGACACTAGCAGGTACGGCAGAAACAAGAACGCCAGGGTACACAGCCACTTGAACAGCGCAGTATTCTTATCTTGTGCAAATGCCGCGACTGCACCCTCAAAGAACATGAGAATGAAAAGTGCCAGGAGATTAAGAGCATGCCAGTTCCTGACAAGTGCGTCTGCTTTCCGCTCTCTGCCTCGCCGCTCATGCGCTGAGCGCTCGGTAGATGCGAGGAACATGTTCCAGACGAGGACAAGAATCGGAGAGAGGAATATGGCTGCAAGGCTCTCTCGCCCCCAGAGCGTCGCGACCGACACAAGAGCGACCCCGAGGGGAACCCCGATACGACTGAGGGACCACGATCGCCACGAAGGAATCTGTGTCCTCGGCGCGCATTCCGAATGCATGCCATTACCCATGGAAGGGGGCTTCCCCCCGAAGCATTGCGACACCGCATCCAACCGCTTCAACTGCGGGCTCAGATAATACCACGGCGACCAACCCGCAGGAACGCCCCCACGCCCCATAGGCAGCGATGGGACTATTTCTGGCGCTTCAGCTCCTCTATCCTCGCTGTTCGCCGCGCTGCAATCTGCCGCAAAGCGTGGAATGCATAAGCAGACACAGTCAGCGCCCAGAGCAGTATCGGCAACAGTGAAACACGGACCAACCGGGGAAAATTGGCAGCGCGCCCGCTGAGGAAGAACAAGTCCCATACAATCAGAGCACAGATTATCACTGCCCCAAGAAAGACCCGGCACAATTTCTTTTCTGCCAACACATCGCCTTCGCTTGGATCCTGAACCTGTTTGCCATGATCTTCGGGCATTGCCAGTTCCCTCCCCTTACGCTATGGTCATGCGATCCTCTGCTGCACGGCCGCCGCTGCGTGACTACTGCACATCGGGAGTCCTTCTGCACGTCCCAATATTAGCACCCCGCCGCCCTTTCAGCAACGCATCCAGGCGGCAAGGCACTCGCCGCCGCTCATCCAGGTTCCGTCATTCGCCAGCCTTCCCCACGTCTTCCTTCTCGCGCGCATTGCCGCCTTTGTAGTATTGCTCGATATACTCGTCGTGCACGCGCTTCAGCTCTGCCTTGGGAAGCATGCCCAGCAGGTTCCAACCGATTTGCAGCGTCTGCTCGATCGTGCGGTTCTCGTACTCCTCCTGCTGGATGTACTGCTGCTCGAAGGCCTCGGCAAAGCGCACGTATCGCACGTCCATCGGGCTCAGGGCCGACTCGCCGAGCACGAGCGCCAGTTCCTGTGAGTTCTTGCCGCGCGCGTAGCCGGCGTAAAGCTGGTTCATTACGTCCGCATGGTCGGCCCGCGTCTTGCCCTCGCCTATCCCCTTGTCCTTGAGACGCGACAGGGACGGCAGAACGTCCACCGGGGGATAGATGCCCTGGCCGTGCAGGGAGCGGCTGAGGATGATCTGCCCCTCGGTGATGTATCCGGTCAGATCGGGTATGGGGTGGGTCTTGTCGTCCTCGGGCATGGTCAGGATGGGGAACTGGGTGATGGAGCCCGGTTTGCCCTTCATGCGGCCGGCGCGTTCGTAGATGGTGGCCAGGTCGGTGTACATGTAACCCGGATAGCCTCGGCGCCCGGGAACCTCCTTGCGCGCTGCGGATATCTCCCGCACCGCCTCGCAGTAGTTGGTCATGTCCGTCAGGATGACCAGGATGTGCATGTCCTGCTCGAAGGCGAGGTATTCAGCGGTGGTGAGTGCTATGCGCGGGATGGCGATGCGCTCGATGGGGGGGTCGTCGGCCAGGTTGATGAACAGCACGGCCCGCTCGATGGCGCCGGTCCGGTTGAAGTCGGTGATGAAGTAGTTGGCCTCCTCGAACGTGATGCCCATGGCCGCGAAGACGACGGCGAACTTCTCGCCCGGCTTCAGCACCGTGGCCTGACGCGCGATCTGCGCCGCCAGGCGGGCATGCGGAAGCCCCGAGCCCGAGAAGATGGGCAGCTTCTGCCCCCTGACCAGGGGATTCAGGCCGTCAATGGTCGAAACGCCGGTCTGGATGAACTCATTGGGGTAGTCCCGCGCGTAGGGGTTCATGGGGTTGCCGTTGATGTTGAGGCGCTTCTCAGGGATGATCTGCGGCCCGTCGTCTATCGGCCTGCCGGAGCCGTCGAAGATCCTGCCCAGCATCTCCTTTGAGACGCCGATCTCCTGACCCCTGCCCAGGAACTTTACCTTGGTCCTGTCGGTCTTTATACCCGAGGTTCCCTCGAAGACCTGGACCAGCGCTTTGTCCTCATTGATGTCCAGCACGCGCCCGCGGCGCATCTGCCCGTCGGTGAGTTGGATCTCTGCCAGCTCGCCGTAGGTGACCCCTTCGACATCTTCGATGAGCATGAGCGGGCCGACGATCTCGGTGACCGTCATGTATTCTTTAGCCACCGGCTTCCTCCTGCGGTTGCTCAGTTTCCTGTGCGGCTTGCGCGCCGCTCAACTGCTGCTCAACTTGCTCACGGAGCGCGTCGAAATCCGCCAGTTTGTCCTGGGGGATGCGTTTGGCGCGCGCGATCCCCTCCACGGCAGGTATCTGGAGAATAGCCTCCAGCTCAACGTCCTCCTTCAGGGCCTTCTCAGCAAGCTCATAGTATAGGAGAATGACGTCCAGGAGCTTAAACTGCTTCTCCAGTGACGAATAGGTGTCTATGTCGTCGAAGGCGCTCTGGTGCAGGAAGTCCTCACGCAGCATCCGGGCGACCTCGATCAGCAGGCGGTCTGAGGGGGAGAGGGATTCCACGCCGACCAGCCGGACCAGCTCCTCCAGCTCCGATTCCCGCTGGAGGATGGCCATTGCTTGCCGACGCCTCGCCTGCCACTGCTCGTTGACGTTCTTGTTGGCCCACTGGTCAATGACGCCCTGGTAGAGGGAGTAGCTGTTGAGCCATGAGATGGCCGGGAAGTGACGCGCCGCCGCCAGCTTGTCCTCAAGGCTCCAGAAGACCTGCACTACCCGGAGCGTTGCCTGCACGACCGGCTCCGAGAGGTCGCCGCCCGGCGGAGAGACGGCCCCTATGATGCTGAGGGTGGCCTCCCTCCCGTCCTGTCCCAGGCACACGGCCCTGCCCGAGCGCTCGTAGAAGCTCGCGATGCGGCTGGCCAGGTAGGCCGGGTAACCTTCCTCGCCGGGCATCTCTTCCAACCGGCCCGATATCTCCCGCATGGCCTCGGCCCAGCGAGAGGTGGAGTCCGCCATCAGCGCCACCGAGTATCCCATGTCGCGGAAGTATTCGGCTATCGTGATACTGGTGAAGACCGATGCTTCACGCGCCGCAACGGGCATGTTGGATGTATTGGCCACCAGCACGGTCCGCTTGATGAGCGCCTCGCCGCTTCGCGGGTCCACGAGCTCGGGGAACTCCAGCAGCACGTCAGTCATCTCGTTGCCGCGCTCGCCGCATCCCACGTAGACGATGATGTCCGCGTCCGCCCACTTGGCAAGCTGGTGCTGGACGACGGTCTTGCCGCTTCCGAACGGACCAGGAATGCACGCCGTCCCGCCCTTGGCCAGCGGGAAGAACGTGTCAATGACCCGCTGCCCGGTCACCAGCGCCACCTCGGGCGGCAGCTGCTTCGCCACCGGTCGCTGGCGCCGCACCGGCCAACGCTGGAACATCGTAACCTCTTTGTCGCCCTCTTCTGTTTCTATCACCGCCACGACTTCGGTGACGGTGGCCTCCTTCTCCTCGATATGCTTGACGCTGCCCCTCATGCCGTGCGGCACCATGATGCGATGCTCGACCACAGGGCTTTCCTCGACTGTGCCCAGCACGTCACCCGTCTGGACCTGCTGTCCCACCTCGACGGACGGGCGGAACTGCCAGCGGCGTTCGCGGCTGATGGGGCTGACCTCAGCGCCGCGAACAATGTAGTCCCCGAACGCCTCCCACAGCAGGTTCAGCGGCCGCTGGATCCCGTCGTATATCGCCCCGATGAGTCCCGGGCCGAGCTCCACGCTCAAGGGTTGTCCCGTGGCTCGCACGGGGTCGCCCGGTCCTATGCCTTCGGTTTCCTCGTAGACCTGAATCGAGCAACGGTCGCCTCGTATCTCAATGACCTCGGCAAAAAGCTCCTGCTCCCCGATGCGGACCGTCTCGTGCATCTTGACGCCGGTGAGGCCCGTAGCTATTACCAGGGGACCAGACACCCTTACTACCCGCCCCAGGGGCCGCTCTTCTGAGAGCTCTTCGCCCGTGTCCTGAACGCTTTGCTCTGCCACGAACACCTCCTGCAGGGGCGAGACATGCGCCGCCCCTACTTCGAGATCATGTCCACGCCGATGGTCTGCTCCATCGCGTGCTTCATCCATTGCATGGTCAAATCCATTGAGCCGCGATGTGACGGGACGAGCATGATAACCGCGTCGCTGCGGCGCCGCAGGTCCGCGACCATGGCCTCGGCTCCGGCCGCTACGGACTCGCTCAGCAACACCAGGCGCACGCCCCGCTCGAGCGCCTTAGCCGACAGCGCCTCGGCCAGCGCCGAGCCCTCGTTCACCGGCACCAACTCGATGCCGACGCTCCCAAGGCCGACCATCTCGTCGTGCGGCCCTATCGCCACGACTTTGGCGTTGTCCGCCATCGATCGCCGCTCCCTATACGTAACAGGTTCGAAGCCGGAGGCGGAGCACGTCGGGCGCGATGCCGTTTGCGCGCCCGGCCACAGCAAGCACCAGATTGCCGGCTTCCGCCATGAGCCCCACGGCGCAGCCGAACACGCGCTCCGGCCCGAACGGGACGAACCGGGCATCTCGCGCGAAGGCCATCAACCACTCCTCCCCCGCCCGGGTGAACGATTGAACCCTCCCCAACCCTTCCGCCGCGGCGACACGCCCGATGTCCAACCCCGGCATCGCAGAGGCAATCGCAGACGGCCAGCGCTCCTGCTCTGACTGTTCCAAGGCGGCAAACAAGGCATGGTCCTGGCGACCCTCGACCAGCAGACGCTCTACCTCCTCGCCCAGACCCATCGCCCGCGCTCGCCACAGCAGCTCGACGCCCTTCGCCGTATCGTAGCGGCGGTAGTACTCGACTATGAAACTGCTGCCGGTGAGCCATGCGGCATCGCACAGCGCCCGGAGGCACGCGCCGTCGAAGGCGGCGTCGAGCACCTCAGGCCGCTCCGGCTGCGAAGCAAGCGCCTGCCGTGCCTTGCCGACTACAGGCTGGAAATAGGGCGGCACCTCCGTCGGCGCACCCTCCCAGAGGAGTTCCCAGACCCCATCCCCGTAGCGCGAAGCGACCGGCGGAACCTCCAGACCCATGATGCGGCGTTTCACAAAGTTCTTGAAACTCCTGATCTCCCGCTGCACGCGCAGCATGTCGATCACCTGCGGAGAGGGGCTGGAGGCGCGCATTCGTTCAAGCACGCCATCGTAGAAGCCGCGGACCCTTGCGTCGGCCTGAAGCATGTCCTCCACTTCGCCGAACTCATCCCTCACGGGCGTGTCCGTGAGACTGTAGAAGACGTCGCCCACCTCGGCCATGTCGAGCATCTGCTCGAAGAAGCTCGCCGGCAGCATCTCGGACTCAAGGGCGGCGGCCCACCCGCTCACGTATGTCCAGCCATAGATGTCGGCGCCTTTGCTCATACCTCACCCAGCTTCATCATCACCGCTTCCATGCCCGCCGGGCTACACCGCAACGTCGGGCGGGAAAAGGGCAGCCGCCACTTCAGGCGCAAGCTCCTCTCGCAGGTGCGCAATGCGGGTGTCAACAGACAGGTCAATCTCGAACCTCTCGGCGCGGAACACGACACCTCCGAGCTCCGGTCTGTCGCCGGGCGTGAGCGCGAGCTGCGCGTCGGGGCCACGAGAGCGGTTCAACTCCTCAACCAGCGGCGCGAGCCTGTCGGCGTCGCGCGCCGCGCACAGCAGCTCGCCCGCCGTGTCCTGAGGCAACTGCTGCAACCATGCTCCTGCAAGCTCGCGGTACTGCTCGTCGGGCTGCCCGGCGATACGCTCGGCGGCCTGTCGAAACAGGTCGTCGAGGATTTCGTTGCGCCGCCTGAGCAGCGCCTGGTTATGCCGGGCGCGGACGCGCATGATCTGGTGCCGGCTTTCCTGCTCCGCATCCTGTCGGCCGCGCCCGAAGCGCCGCTTGAACTCCTCGTCGAGCTTACGCGCGGCCGTCTGGATCTGCTCGTCGAGGCGTGCCTGCGCGTCGGCCACTATCTTATCGGCCTCCTGGCGCGCCTCGGTCAGGATCGCCTCGCGTATGCGTTGAACCGACATGTCTCACCTCTCTGCAGCGCCGCGGTCCGCCGCGGCCTCGCTCGGCTTACGCCGCCCGGCCATCGTCACGGCGTCCTCATCAGCGGGTTCGTAAGCGTCATCCCCGGCGCTGTTACCCACAGGATAAGCAGTATGGCCGCCAGGAGCGCAACTACAGCGTAGGTCTCCACAAGCGCCGGTATGAGGATGGCCCTTCCGCCCTCCTCCGGCTTCTTGCCGATGAGGTTGATGGCGGCGGCGGCGGCCTCGCCCTGGTAGATGGCGCTGCGCCACTCGACAACGCCCATGCCCACGCCGATGAAGAAAAGCCCGATCCCAGCAAGTGGGGACACTGTGACGTCTCCTTTGAGCAGGCCTGTGCGCAGGGCGATCATTATGGCGCAGATGAACGCGTAGAAGCCCTGCGTTCCCGGCAGAGCCATGGGGACCAGCAGCTTGCCGAACAGCTCGGGCTTCTCAGAAAGCACGCCGGCGGCCTGCGCGCCTGCGATGCGGATGCCGCGCGCAGAGCCCACACCCCCCAGCATCACCGCGGCTATCGCGCCTGCGACAGCCCAGCCGAGGCCGCTCTGGAGGAAATACTGATAGATCAGCTCGTTGACCATGAAGGTGTGCTCCTATCTTTCGATGAGTAGGGCCGAGGCCCGCCCACGAGCGGCGGGCAAGCATTCACGTTCGCCTCTGGCGACCCTCGCCGGGGCGACGCGCGCGTCGCCCCGGCAATTCCCACTTCGTCATTCGTCATTCCACAACTACCCTTTCGGAGTTCAGCGACAGGGGGCGGAAACGGACGCCTCCACCCTGGTAGAAGCGGCCGAAGAACTCAAGGAATATCAATCGGGCCGGGTGTACAAACGCCCCTATGATGCTGACCGCGAAGTTAAACAGGTGCCCCACAACGAGGACCAGGACAAACAGCATGATCCCCATCCCCCATGGTATCTGGCGCACAAGCCCGCCGATGATGTTAAAGGACATTCCGACGATGGTGGTCGTAAGCCCCAGCGCAAGCAGCCGTGAATACGAGAGCATGTCACCGATGAAGGCAACGCAGCCGTAGGAGCCCAGAATGCCGTAGACGCTCACCAGGCCGGTTATGCCCTTTGCGAAGATTCCTTTCTCCTTGCGGCCCTGCGTGAGAACAAGACCGACCCCCGCCGACAGCATTAGCATCAGGGCCAGCCGCCGAAGCGGCTGGGGCGTGGCGAAGAACAGGGGCGAGATGACGATGAGAACGCTCGGGATCATGATCAGCCACAGCCCCGCGTCGAACACCGCGCCCAGCACGTCGCCCCGCCGCAGAAGACCGTAGCCCTTCAGCGCAATCCCGTACAACTGAGTGATGATACCGATGCAAAGGCACACGACGAGCATCACGACGGCCTTCTCGAGCGGGTCGATCAACGCCGTGCGCTCCTTGATCCACAGGAGCGGGTTGCCCTCGCCGAGGTACTCCGGGCTCCACAGGTCCGCCGCCCAGGAGCCGCTCAGCGCGCCGAAGATTATCGTGCTCACGCCGCAATAAAGGAACAACATGCAGAAGTTGTGCAGGCCCTGAAAGCCGCGGGCCTTCCGCGCCAGATAGCCAGCCAAGGCACACAACATAAGGCCGTACACCACGTCCCCAAAACACATCCCGAAGAAGACCAGGAAACTGACCGACAGGTAGGCGGTGGGGTCAAAGGAGAAGTAGTCCGGCAGCCCGAACATGTCCACAAGGAAGCGGATCGGTTTGACCAGCCTCGAATGCGTGAGGGACACCGGCACGGCGTCCTCTGGAGTGGGCTCCGCGTAGGTGGCGCTGACCTCGGGGAATTCGCTGGCAAGGGCCTGGTCCAGGGCGGGCGTGTCTACGTCGCGAACGTAGCCGCAGAGCACTGCAATCCTGCGGCTCGCAGCAGCACTGTTATGCGCATCGAGCTTCGCCCGCTTGGCCAGCCAGTGCCCGAACAGGATTCCCACTTCGCGCCGGAACTGCGAGAGGTCCCGCATGCGCGTCTTCAGCGACTCGCACTCCTCCCGCCAGGTCTGCACCTTCCCCCGCAGGTGCCCTATGCGTTCTTCCAGCGGCGAGTCGAGCTCAGGCACAGCCTGTTCCGAGAACTCGTGCTGCCTAAGAATCCGCGCCGCCTCTTCCAAGTCCCTGGCGAGGGCGATGGCGCAGATACGCACCGTGCCCTTGTCCTCAGACAGTTTCTGGAGCGCGAGCAGTTCGGTCGCCTGCTCGTCCGACCGGAGTTCGTCCCACGCTCTGCGGGGCAGCGAGCCCAGCCAGGCGTGTGCGAGACGCAACGAAAGCAAATCGCCCGGCTCGAACGGGAGGACGCGGAACAACTCCAGGGCGGCGATCTCCGCCTCCGCGGCCTCGATGGCCCTCTCGCGGTCACGCAGCTCCTCCAGGGCGTGCATTGATTCGAAGTAGAGCGGCTCATGATCGAACTGCTCGACAACCTGCGCCATCTCTGCGCGCTTGACCCGCATGGGCGTGCTCACCAGCCCCTGCACGAACGACTTCTTGACCGGCGCGAACGTGTCAAGGACGTGCTGGATGGCCTCGAGTTGCCTGACCTTTGCGTCCACGGCTTCAGACGACAGAGCAGGCGAGGACAGCGCGGGGGGAGAAGGCACGGCCTTATCTCCGCCCGGTGGGCTGCCCGTTGGCGCTGTATCCCCTCCCCTCGCCCGCAAACGGCCGCATGCGTCTTCGAGGTGAATGAGGCCCAGCTCCTGAAGCCGCTCAACGAGAGTGCCGGCGCTGCGGCGGGGTGCCAGAATCGTCACGCGCTGCATGCGATCTATTGACACGCGCCGTCCTCCAGAGTTGAGCTGGCGCTCTCTTCACCCTGTATGCTGTCATCACTCTGTCCCTGAAGACGCTCCAGGATGAGTTGGACCACGCCGTCCACAGCTTGGGGATCGAGCGAGTCCAGGCGCGCCATCGCCTCTCTGGCGCCCTGCTCGATTTCGTTCAACCGGGCGGTGGTCTCTTCGTCGAGCTTCTGTTGCAGCTCGCACAGACGCCCCTCTAGGACCTCCTCCCGCTCTTTCCGAAGGGCCTCGATTTCAGATTCCAGGGACTCCTCCAGGTCCGCGGCGCGCCGCTTCGCCTCGGCAAGAATCCGATCAGCCTCAGCCTCGATGTCCCCAACCTGTTTGACTATGTTTTCGTCCACGGCAGTCTCACCGGCATGACCAATGCGCGCCTGTGCAGCCCGGGTTTCCTGGCGGTACCAAGCAGGGTCGCACTATTATGCGCGGGCGTTGTTGGCTAAGTCAAACCGCGCACTTCGTTATAAGCTTTCATCGCTGCCGCAAGCGCAGTCAAGGCGCTGCCCGGCGTTTCCATAATGGGGACTATCGGCCTGCCAAACTTGACTTTGGGGGGCGCGGCGCTAAAATGCTCCAATGCTTCGCGAAGCCGGCGGGCGATGCGCGGCCCGCAATCCCGCAACCCCCAAGGAGCTTGCAGTTTGATACGTGCAGGAGAAATCAGGAAAGGCAACGTGATAGAGTTCAGGGATACCCTGTGGCAGGTGCTCGACAGCCAGGTCACATACGTCGGCAAGAGAGGAGCCTACGTCCAGGTCAAGATGCAGAGCCTGGACGACCAGCACATCGAAACGCAGCGGTTCTCCACCTCAGACAGCGTGGAAAGGGTATTCCTGGAGTCGAAGACGCTGACGTATCTGTACGGCAACCCCGACAGCTTCGTCTTCATGGATCCCCAGACCGGCGATCAGGTGGAGGTGGCGGCCGGCAAGATGGCGGATGCCGCCTCGTATCTGGCTTACAACGCTGAGGTGGCCATAGATCTCTGCAAGGGAAAGCCGGTGCGCGTCGAGATGCCGGCGAGCGTCGTGTTGGAGGTGACAAAAACGGAGCCGGCGGTGCGCGGCGACACGGCAACCGCCGTCACGAAGCCGGCCGAGCTCGAGACAGGGATCACGGTCAAGGTTCCCGGCCACATCCGTCAGGGGGAGAAGATCCGAGTGGATACGCGCACGGGGGAGTTCCTGGGCCGCGCATAGCCGTCGGTGCGACAGGCCCACGGCTCCGCTGGGGCGCGGGTCCCGAAGGGGGACACGATTGCGCTAGCGTCCCCCCGCCATCCCACACGCGTGAAGCAGGGAGGGAGCATGGACACGCGCAAGGGAATCACGCCGTTCTCGGACGCGTACGGGCGGCTTCTGGAGGAGTTTGGCCGTCAGGGTGTCCGCGGCGCGCGTGAGCAAGTAGGAGAGAGGCAGCCCTCATGGGGCGAGGCCAGAAGAAACGTCCGCGAGGAGATCGTGCGCTGCCTGTGGTTCGGCGGGCATTTCCCGCAGGGGGACAGGGCCGACTCCTCTCCTCTGACGACCGACGACGGACGCCGGATCGAGGTGCTCTCCCCGGGATGGTGGAACGTGGAAGGAGGGCCGGACTTCATCCGGGCTGAACTGCTGCTCGAGGGCTCCGGCAGGGTTGTCGGAGACGTGGAGGTCCACACCTTCGCTTCCGCCTGGAGCGCCCATGGGCACGATAGGCAGCCCGAGTATAACGACGTCGTGCTGCACGTAGTGATGTGGAACGATTCCGAGGCGAGCGATGCCCGCCTGTATTCCGGCCAAGTCATCCCGCAGCTCACGCTGAGCCGCTTCGTGGAAGAGGAGCTCGAGGAGCTGGTCGAGATCGTGGATATGGATGGCGGTCCGGCACGCGATGAGCCGCCCGCCGTGCCGGGGCGCTACTGCGGCGAGGCCATCGCAGAAGGAAGGATCTCGGCCGAATGGCTCGAGCGCCTCCTGGACTGCGCCGGCGATTACAGGCTGCTCACCAAGATGGGAAGATTCCGCGGCCTCCAGGAAAAAGTGCTTCGCGAACAGACGCTCTACGCGTCGCTGGCCGAAGCTCTCGGCTACAAGAACAACCGCATGCCGTTCCTGCAACTGGCCAAGCTGCTTCCCGTCAGAAGGTTGCGAGAGATCGTGCCGAGCGATGCACCCGCTTCGGAGAGGCGGACGGTGCTCGATGCCGCTTTGCTCGGCGTGGCCGGATTCCTGGAAGGCGCTGAGGGAGAGGACGAGGAGACGCGCTCCTACGTGGCGGCTCTGCGCGAGAGGTGGGAGCAGTTCCCCGCTGAGCTGCGTGAGCAGCGGATGTCGTCCGGCCACTGGACCTTTGCCGGCACGCGGCCGGCGAGCTACCCCGCGCGGCGCATCGCGGCGCTCTCCTGCCTGTACGCCGAACACCTTCAAGCCGGGCTGTTCGGTCACCTGGTGCGCGTGGTGAGAGGCGTGCGCGCAGAGGGGCGCCGAAGGCTCGATACCTCGCTCAGAGACGTGCTTACGGGCGTGTTCATCGCGCTCGATCACCCGTACTGGTCATCAAGGTACGCCCTTGGCGGAAAGAAGCTCGATGCCCCGCGCAGCCTCGTCGGCAGGGAAAGCGCGATGAGCTTCATCGTTGACGTGCTGATTCCTCTGCTGCTTGCGCACACCGAGGGGCAAGCGGCCGAAGCGCAGCCATCGCCGGACGATGATGAGCTGGTCAGGCGGCTGCGCCTGTTGTGGAGCGGGCTGCCGCGCCGGGCGCCCAACAGCGTTGTGCGCAGGATGTGCCAGGTGCTGTTCCGCGAGCCGGCCGACGCGGCCCGCATCGTGAACTCCGCCCGTCGCCAGCAGGGGCTGCACCAGCTTCACAGTGATGCTTGCGGCTCAGAGGACGGATGCCGCCGGTGCGTGCTCTATCTCGCCCACAGTGCCGGCAAGACGCTAACTGAGGTCTGAGCGACCCATCGTGAACCACAACGACCACACCGAACCCCAAAACTCGATAGTGCCGTGGGCCGTCGCATGCGCGCTGGCCATACTCTGCCTGGCAGGTTGGCTGCTCGGCGTGGGCACAGGTCTAACCGCCGAGGAGGGCCAGACCGATGCCCTCGTGATCCTCAGCAGGTTTCTGCACGCCCTGTTGCTGCCGTTTTGCGTCGCCGCCGTCATCTTTCTCGCCGGGGCGTCTGTTGGGTCGGCGCTATTGAGGCTGCTGCGGATTGCGCCGCGCGGTGCCTTTGTGCGGCTTCTGTTCGCGACGGCAATAGGGCTGGGGGTGTCATCCTATGCGACGCTGGCGCTGGGGACGTTGGGGCTGCTCAGCGGCGAGGTTTTCTGGGCGCTGACGGCCGGGCTGCTTCTGGCCGGCTGTCGCCCGCTGGCGGAGACGCTCAGGGACACGGCTCGGCGGGGGCGCGAGTGGCTCTCCTCGTGGGGGCCCTTCGAGTGGGCAGTGGCCCTGGGCGGCGCGGCGCTGCTGGTGGTGGCCGTCCTGTGCGCACGCACGCCGGTGCTGGAATACGACACCCTGGAGTATCACCTCGGCGGCCCTGCGGAGCACTTCGCCGCGGGGAGGGTACGGTTCCTGTGGCATAACGTCTATGCCTGCTTCCCCGCACAAGTGCAGATGCTCTACCTTCAGGGCATGGTCCTGGGCGGCGGGAAGCTGACGGGCATGGCAGTGGCCATACTAATTCAGGTGATGTTCGGCGCGCTGGCGGCGGCAGGCGTGGGTGCGATCGCCGCCCGCCATGTTCGCAAGGAAGCCGGCCTGCTGGCGGGCGTGTTCTTCCTGACCTGTCCCATCCTCATCGTGACGGCGCTTGGGCACGCCCTGGACACGCTGTCGCGGTGCTTCTACTACACGGTCGCGCTTCTGGCAGTGATGGAGTGGATGTTCGGGCGCGAGGAGAGCGCGCCTGGGCGGCGCTCCTATCTGGTTCTGGGGGGGCTGTGCTGCGGGCTGGCCGTGGCTGTCAAGTACACGGCTCTGCTGCTGCTTTGCCTGCCGCTTGGCGCGGCGGTCCTGCTGGTCTCCTGCGTCAGGCACAAGGGGTGGTATCACAAGCTCACGGCCCCGGCCATCCTCGCCGGGTGCGCGTTGCTCGCCCTGCTGCCGTGGCTCATCAGGAACCTGGTGGCCACGGGCAACCCGGTGTTCCCGCTGCTGTATCACATGTTCGGGGCCGAGGGATGGAGCGCGCAGCAGGCGGCCAAGTTTGCACGGGCTCATGCTGCCGTCCCGTTCTCCGCCGGGAAGCTGCTGCAGGAGACCTGGCGGTTCCTGTGCGGCTACAGCAGAACGATCTCAGCGGGGTATGTTGGGCCTCTTGGGCTCATGTTCGTCCCGCTATTGCTGGTGGCCTTGTTCAGGGCCGAGGATGGGCCAAAGATGGGGGGCCAGTCCAGGCTCAATCCCTGGCCGATCCTGCTGCTGATCTGCTGCGGGGCCGCCATGGTCGTCCTCTGGGGCGCGGCGACGCATCAAATCGCGCGCTTCCTGACGCCGCTGCTCGTCGTCCTCTGCCCGCTGTCGGCGGCCGGGTTCTGCGTGGCGGCCGGCAGGAGGATCGCGGGCAAGCTCTGCCGAGCCGCGGTGCTGCTTGGCGTCGCCTACGCGGTTTACTTCTGCGCGACGACGGCCTACATGTGGGGCGGGCTGGGCGGCAGCCTCCGCGGCGAAGGACTCCCCGAGCTGGTGCGCGCACGGGATTGGCCGCGGATGAGCGCATACTCGGATGCGGTCGAGTGGGTCAACGATCCCAATAACGTGCCGCCCGACGCCAGGGTCATGCTCGTCGGAGAGGCGCGCACGTTCTATTTCGACCGCCCGCTGCTCTACTCGACGGTCTTCAACGATCCCCCAATCGAGCCGGCACTCGAGCTCGCCCGCGACGACCTTCCACGCGCCGTCGCCAGGCTCCGCGAAACAGGGGCAACCTACGTGCTCGTCAACTGGGTCGAGTTCGCCCGCCTCGCCACTACCTATAGCTACACCTACGAGGGCCGCGAGCGCCAGGGCTACCTGCCCCAGGTCGACCTCGCCACACGCCAGCCCCTCCTGATGCTACTCAATGCGGCCGGCAAGCAGGTGAAGACCTTCGGCGAGGCGCACTTGCGTCCGGACTCTTCGCAGACCATCCCCATCATCGAGATCTACGAGCTGCCCCCGTGAGCACGCCACAGCTCACGGCGCGGGCGCGACCGGGTAACGCGGCCCCACCTCCCCCGCAAGCACCCGGCGATACACGGCAAGCGTCTGCTCGGCGAGCGCGTCCACAGTAAAGTAGCGCGCCACCCGCTTCCTCGCGGCCGCGGCCAGCCTTCGGGCAGTCTCCGGCTCCGTTGCGAGACGGACCATGCCCTCCGCAAGCGCCGCGGGATCCCTCGTCGGCACTATGATGGCCGCCTCCCCGTCCGGCACCGCCTCTCTGACGCCCGCCGCGTCGGTAGCCACGATGGGGCATTCGCATGCGCTCACCTCCAGCAGCACGCTGCACAGCCCCTCTGCAACGCTGCTCAGCGCGAACAGGTCGAACATGCGGATGAGCTGCGGGATGTCGTCGCGGAACCCGGTCAGCACAACCCGCCCGGAGAGCCCCAACTCCTCGGCCTTCCGCAATACCCGATCTCGCAGCGGGCCCGACCCGACGATTATGATCCACAGATCGGGGATCTCCGCCAGTGCGATGCGGGCCGCCTCCAGCAGGTTGACGTGATCCTTCTGAGTGACCAGGTAGCCGATGTTGCCGGCCACGTACGCGTCCTCGGGGATGCCGAGTTCGCGCCGCAGTCCCGGGTTGGGCGCTGCGTTTATGAACCGCTGCGGGTCGGTAACGCTGCGCACGGGGAAGATGCGCCACGGCTTGATGCCGTAATCGACGAGTATTTGCTTGTTCCGATTCGAGATCGCGATATAGGCGTCCACGCCGTGGCGGTATTTCAGCTTGCCCAATCCCAGCGGCCCGCGGCCGGGCCGGTACTCGTTGCGGCGGTGCACCACGAGTCGGCATCCTGCCGAGAGCACGTTCTTGGCGAGTGAAGCGAGGGTATGGGCGTGCGCCGTGTGCGAGTGCAGGATGTTGATGCCGAGCCGGCGCACCAGGCGTGCGATCTCGATGGCGGCCGGCAGGTCCGCCTCCGTCCTCATCGGGAGTTCGTGGACGCGCACCCCTACCTCGCGCGCCCGCTGCGCCGCCGGGCTGCCCGCCTGGAACGCCGCCTCGGCACGCAGCCCGCGCTCGGCCAGCCCTCGCAGCAGGTAGAGCGTCTGCTGCTCGCCGCCGCGCCACGTCTTGCCCGTGTTGACGTGCAGGACCTCCGGCCTGATGTCCGCGTCAGCCATTCATCCTCCTGCGCCGCCCTCCCAACGAAACGGTCATAACGACAACAAATATAAGAGAACCAGGAAACCAGGAAAAGAGAAAACATACGATATGACGCCCGATGCGGACAGCGTGCGCGTCCGCGGCCGCACCCGCACCCCCCCTGCGCCGCACTCCCAGCCAAACGGCCACAACGGCAAAGACTATGAGGAAGTTCACCCGCCGTGGCGGGCCAGGAAACCGTGAAAGGGAGGGACAGACGCGCGGGAACGAGGACGACGACGAGGCTTGCCCGCCGTTCGCCCGCCCAGGCAGGTAAATGTGGCGGGACGAGAGAGCAGGCAATGAGCCCCGAAGGGGCGATTGAACGCAGCCCACCGATTCATCGGTGGGAAAAAGCGCAACCACCTGATGAGGGTGGAAGCAAGGTCTATCCCGGCCCGCGAGTGATGCTCCAACAACCCTCGCCTGCCCCTCGGGCTGGTGTGGGTCCGCCGCAGGCGCGTCCCCAGACGCCTGCACCCCGGCATACTACGCCCCCGCGCATGGCCGACCGTCAACATCCACTCCCGTGCGCCAGGGTGCAGCGGCCTATGCCTTCCGCCTGCTTCGCACCTGCACCAACGCCACCGCCACTACTACTCCGACCACACTCAGCAATGTCTGCACCGTACCCCAAGTAGCCGCTATTATCGTCATTTACCACATCCTCCAACGAACGCGTCACTGTCAAAAGCCCCGCCTACGCGGCGGAGTTCAGCTTCCGCTCAGCATCTCGACTGCAGGAGCCCGCGACGGCCGCATTGCATTCATTTCTCTGCGGGCCCGTTCCTTGTTCGCTCAAAGATCTCCTTCAACTGGGCGTCGCTCAAACCGTCTTGCATCGCCCACGTCGCCCCCGCCGCCCAGGCAGCGCGCCGGGTCGCCTTCCATCCCGTCGCAAATCGGGATAGGATCACGGGGGACGCCCTGCCTGCAATTACTGCGTCCAGCTCATCCAGGGAAAGCTCGGGCAGCGCTGAGCCGCCCTCGGAACGCACGTCACGTGCATACTGTGCGATCGTCCTCAACAGGTTCGCCACAACTCCGTCCTTTCCTCCTGGGGCGCGATGGCGCCCTCACCGGCCCGATTTGCATCCACAGGTTCCCTTCGCCATGCTCGCCGGCGTGTGATGTCGCAATGCGCGATGACAAAAGCAAAACGCAGGCAGCACCAAAATCTATGGATGCCGTTCCATAGCGTCCGGGCCTTGATATCGCGATGAACCTCACCCCCCATTCTCGCCCAAGAAAGACCCCGCTTGCAACGAAATCCCGGCCCTCCGGCCGTAGCAGCAGTGCAGGGAAGGTGATTCACCGCTCCACGCGGTCAGCCTCTGCGGCTGCGCACGGGCGGGGAGCAGTCTCATTGTTGGATACACAGGTCAGGTGTGGTTGCGCCGCAAATTCAATGCCTGAAATGTCGCGCGCCGGTGAGAACCATGGCGACGCCGAGCCTGTTGGCGACCTCTATCACTTCCCTGTCGCCCTTCGCGCCGCCAGGCTGGATGATCGCCTTCACGCCCGCCTTCGCCGCCACCTCAACAGCGTCCGGGAAGGGGAAGAAAGCATCGCTGGCGAGCACCGAGCCATCGGCCCTCTCACCCGCCTTCCGGACGGCGACGATGGCCGCGTCCACACGGCTCATCTGCCCAGCCCCCGTGCCGACAAGCATCCCGTCCCTGGCCAGCACGATGGCGTTGGACTTGACGTGCTTGCAGCAGATCCACGCGAACTTCAGGTCCGCCATCTGCTCCCGCGTTGGCGCATTGTCGGTGACTGTCTTCAGAGCCGACTCGTCGAGACCCAGAAGGTCGCGCTCCTGCACGAGCATCCCGCCGACCACGCGCCTCATGTCCTGTGCGGACGCGTCCACGGCGGTCGCGTCCAGCTCCCCGACCCTCAGCAGCCGGGTGCGCTCGGCCCAGTTGACTTTTTCGTTGAACAGCTTCAGCGCGTCCTCATCGAACTCAGGCGCTATGATGACCTCGATGAAATAGGGCGCCGGCTTGCCGCCGATCTCCGCCCGCTCCCCGGCCACTGCCTCGGCCACGCGCGCGTCGAAGGAGCGGTTGAGCGCCACGATGCAGCCGAACGCGCTGACGGGATCCCCATGATAGGCCTTCACGTAGGCTTCGCCGATGGAGTCCGCGACGCCTGCGCCGCACGGGTTGGTGTGTTTGATGACGGCCGCGGCAGGCTCCTGGAAATCCTTGACGATCTCCAAGGCCGCGTTCGTGTCCAGGATGTTATTGAACGACAGCGCAGGGCCGCCTATCTGCTCGGCCGTGCTCACGCAGGGCTCCGCAACACCTCGCTCCACGTAGAAGGCGGCGCTCTGATGGGGGTTCTCGCCGTAGCGCAGCTCCTGCTGCTTCTCAAGCTCGATCGTCAGCACGTCAGGGTGGGTCCCCGGCTCCTGGACGATCTTCCCCAGGTAGCGCGAGATGGCCGCGTCGTAGTGCGCAGTATGCCGGAAGGCCTCCAGGGCGAGGGCGAAGCGGGTCTGATAGCTCAGTGCTCCGCCGTTTTGTTCCAGCTCCGCGGCGATCTCGTCGTAGCGGTCGGGGTTCGTCACCACCGCCACGTGCGCGTAGTTCTTCGCGGCGGAGCGCAGCATGGTCGGGCCGCCGATGTCAATGTTCTCAATGGCATCCTCAAGCTCGACGTCGGGGTTCGCGACGGTCTTCTCGAACGGGTAGAGGTTCACCACGACCATGTCGATCGGCTGGATGCCATGCTCCTTCATCTGCCTGACGTGCTCCTTATTGTCACGCATCGCCAGCAGGCCGCCGTGGACCTTCGGATGGAGCGTCTTGACCCTGCCGTCCATGATCTCCGGGAAGCCCGTGTAGTCCGACACGTCCCTCACCTCGACCCCGTTCTCCCTGAGCAGGCGCGCCGTGCCGCCCGTGGACATTATCTCGACGCCCAGCTTCACCAGCCTCCGCGCGAACTTCGGCAGCCCTGCCTTGTCCGACACGCTTACAAGTGCGGTCCTAACCTTTGCCATCGCCTCCCAACTCCTTTACCGAAACCCAAAGCCGAAGAACGACCAGACAACGACGAAGAACTATAAGGAAGCCAGGAAGCCAGGAAAAGGGAACCACAGGAGAATGACAAGAACCCTACGAGCCGTACGACCTTATGCGCAATCCCTTGCCACGCCTATTGGCGGCCGTTGACTTTCTGTCCTCCCGGCTTTGTGGTTCCCCAATCGCCTTGTCCCGTTCTGTTCTCCTGGTTTCCTGGCTTCCTAATGATCCTTGGCGTGTTCCGTTCTCCTGGTTTCCTTATGGCCTTTTTTCGGCTGCCACCGTGGTAGCTTCGCCGTGGCCGGGCAGCAGGATGGTGTCGCCGGGGAGCGTGAAGATTCTCTCCAATATCGAGCGGCGCAATGCAGCCATGTTTCCGCCCGGCAGGTCGGTCCTCCCGACGCCGCCGCTGAACACCAGGTCGCCGCAGAAAACGACCGCCGGCTGCTCACCCTCGGCCATGAGGCAGATGCCGCCGGGAGTGTGTCCCGGCGTCTCGATCACCCTCAGCACGCATGAGCCGAACCGGACCTCATCGCCTTCGTGCAGCAGCAGGTCCGGCTCCGGCGATGCAGCCCCTATGCCCAGCAGGTCCGACAGATTCACACTGCCCTGCTTGAGCATCGCCCCGTCGCCCGCGCCGATGCACAGTTCGGCGGCCGGGTATTCGCGCTTGAGCGCCGCGTTGGCGCCTATGTGGTCTGCGTGCCCGTGCGTATTAATGATGAACCTTGGGGTCAGCTTCTCAGTGCGGCACGTCTCGATGATGTCCGCCGGGTCGCCGCCCGGGTCAATCACGACGCCTTCGCCGCTTTCCTCGTCCGCGGCGAGATAGCAGTTGCAGGCAAGAGGCCCGACCGTAAGGCGGATGGTATTCATGTTCGCACAGGACAGTTTAACCGGGCCCGTAGAACTCGCTCACCACCCTCTCGACGTCGCAGGGGCGTGTCTCCCCGCCCGGCGCGGACGGCATGCCGAGTATCTCCATCTCCCGGACGGGATCTTCCTCGGGGTCGCTGGCGTGGGCCCTGTTTTGAAGGATGTTCCGGCCGTAGATCTCGCGAAGCTCCTTGAGCCGCGTGCGGATCACCTTCAGGCCATTCGCACCCGAATACAGCAGAGCCAGGCAAAGGGTCTCCGGACCGTCCTGGAGCGGCCGGCCCGTCTCAGGGTCCTCGCCGCTGATGTAGCGGATCAGCTCGTTGAACTCGGCCTGCGCGTTGACCTCCTTCAGATCCTCCGCCAGCTCGGCGTAGAACGACTCGTCCGGCTCCAGGCTGTCCAGGCGTTCGGCGAGGATGCGGAAGATCTCCTTCAGCACCGGCCCTTTGACCTCCCCCGGCTCGCCTTGCTCGGGCCTGCGGAACAGATACTCGGCCTCCTTCACTGCGGGGATGGCCCGTTTGGGGTCGAATGCTTCCTTCGGATCGGCGCCCAGGATCTCCACGGCCACCCGCGCCATCTGCCGGGCCTTCTCGACGATGTCTCGCGCCTTACGCTCGACCATCCCCTTCAACTGCTCACGGAACTGCGGGACCTTGAGCGAATAGAACGCGCTCGCCCTCTCGCGGCTCATGTGCATCATCTTTGCGCCCGTGATGTACATCCCCGTGCGCGCGAAGAAGTCCACAAGGTTGCCCGGCAGCGGATTGCGGTGCCGAAAGCTCTCGGGCTTAAGGATCACCATCGAGGTCTCGAAGCTGCTCGTGTCGATGCCCTCGATGGCGTCCAGCACGAAACCGCCGTCAGTGTAGGCGCACGTGCGGAACAGCTTCAGGTGCGCCTCCGTCATCTCAGGGGTGACGCCGGTCAGGACGGCAGGCTCGAAGAAGCAGTCGCGTCGCGGGGGCGACTCGATCTTCTGAAGCTCCAGATACCGGCTCAGCGCCTCGCTGCTGCGACGGTGCACTTCGTGGACGGCGGCGCTCGCAGTCTCTTCCGAGAAGAAGTCTCCGAACGTCCCCCGCACATGGTCGCCGCGCACGGCCTGGCTGACGTGGCCCACCGCCTCCGTCACGTCCCTCTGCGCGTTCGGGCCCCGCAGCACCAAAAGCATCATCCGGTTCGAGATGCCGCGCGCGTTGGGCCGGGCGAAGTTCTGCGTTATGTATTCGATAAGCATCTTCTGATAACGCAGGGGAATGTGCCGCTCCCGCGGGTCGTAGATGGCGTCGCAATACTCGCGGGTCAGATTGCTGCCCGGGCGCGGCGCATACATCCTGGCCGCCACGATCCGCACGTTCGCCCAGAGCAGCCTGGCCAGAATGCCGCCCGTGCGGCTCTTGTGGAGGCTATAGGGCGTGATCAACGCATAGGCGAGTTCGGCGTGCTGTGCGCTGCGGCTTGCCATCGGTCTCTCACACGCGGGCGTTCGGCAACGGGAAACGGGAGGCAAGCGCGCAATATAGCAGAGACGGTTTGCCCTTGCAAGCACCGCCAGCTCAGCCCGTCCCCTGAACCTCGAGGCAGCTACGTTCAGTCGTGCGACCAGCGCTGCGCGTCCCTCAGCAGCCGGCGCGCTTCCTCTTCGCTCTCGCAAACGGTTCTGATGAACAGCCCTCGGGCAGAAAGCACCTCCAGGGCCGTCTCCACCTCGCCGGGCGGGACGGTGATGTGAAGGTTCTTTCCCTTGGACTGCACGCGCTTCAGAACTTCCATGTAGTGGAGGGGGCTCGGCTTTCCCGCGCCGGGCAGTATCTGAAGCGCCTGCAGGCGAGGCAGCTCGCAGAGCGCGTCCACGTGCGCGAACGACCCGATGCCGTCCACGTGGTATACGGCGTGATCCAGGAACTCGGTCTGCCTCCGGATGACCGGCAGGAAGATGTCCCGGAACATGGCGGGGGAGATCATGTACGAGAAGTCGTTCTGCGCGGCGTAGAACCGTCCGGGCGACCACAGCTCGAACCAGCAGGTGGACCCGCCGGCGGCCTCGCGTATGATCTCGTAGAAGATGTCGTAGACCTCGATCCAAAGGTCCATCAGAAACATCTCGGCGTCGCGCACCCAGTCCGGACGGTCCGCCAGGTCGAACAGCAACTGCCTGTTGCCGCGGAGTGCGGAGAGATTATCGCCGCTGCCGCCGAACGCGCCGATGCTGGGCACGGACTTGCCGGCCGACTCGCGCGCGGCTGTCCTGAGCAGCTCTGTCGCGAACTGCCAGTGCGGGCCGTCCCTCTGAATCTTGAGGCGCCGTATGTCGGGCTGCGGCTCGGTGAGTACGGGATCGATCCAACCGGTCTCCGGCCCGAGTGTGATGGGGCAGCCGAGGAACACGGGCAGGGATTTGTTGCCGGGATAGCCACCGTGCCACACCGGGAAGGCCTCGCCTCCGTAGAAGGTGCGGCTGTGGCGGTATTCATTCGTGCGGCGGATGTAATCCAGGTCCGCCCACTTCGCCGCCGGATCCTCAGGCTCGGCCGGGGGCGGCTCATCCGGCATGCCGGAGCGTGGTGCCGTCACCGACAGCGCGCATCGGTCCAGGGCTTCCCCTGCCCACCAAGCAAGGTATCGCTCCTTCGTCTCATCCCAGTCCGGTTTATAGAGCAAACCCAAAGCCAGTGCTCCGATGGTGAAACGCCGCGGAAATGCACGGCGGGCTCCACAATACCGCTACTCCCGTGACTGCGGCAAATGCAACGGCCCTGCCGCCGTCGCCCTCGGCAGCACTCCGCCCCCAATTCTGAGGACGGGGAATGAGATGCTCTCGGTTGACAACTAGGGCAGGCAGTGTAAAATGGAGAGATTCAGTGTGTCGGCCCCACATAGTGTGGTTGTCCGGGCGCTGAATTCCGCAGGCAGGCGGCGTACGCCTGCGCCGGCGGAGAGTGGCAGCGCATGAAGTTGGCGATTACCGGTAAGGGCGGGGCCGGCAAAACGACGGTCTCCGTCTTCCTGGCAAGATACCTCGCCGCAGAGGGGCACGACGTCATCCTCATTGATGCCGACCCCGATGCCAATACGGCCATGGCGCTCGGCCTGAACGGGTCGGCCGAGCCCGAGCCTATCATCGACCTCAAAGACCTCATCATGGAGCGTACGGGCGCCTCGGGCGCCCCCGGCCAGCTATTCTCTCTCAACCCCAAGGTGGATGACATCCCCGAGCGGTACGCCGTGGACGCGGGCGGCGTGAAGCTGCTGCGGATGGGTCGGCTCAAGAAGGGCGGCGCGGGCTGCCTCTGCCCGGAGAACGCCTTTGTTCGCTCGCTGCTCTCACACCTTGTCTTTCAGACGGGCCAGGTGGTTATCCTCGACATGGAGGCCGGCGTCGAACACCTTGGCCGCGGCACCGCTCGCGGCGTGGATGCGATGCTGGTCGTGGTCGAGCCCGGCCTCAGAAGCATACGGACCGCATTCTCGGTGAAGAAGCTCGCCGCCGATCTGGGAATAAGGAACATCGGCGTCGTCATAAACAAGTACCGAAACGAAGAGGAATTGGAGCGAATAGAAAAACAGGTTGCCCCCCTCCCCATAGTGGGAGGGATTCCGTACGACGAGGCCATCGCCGCTTCGGACCTCCGGGGCGTCTGCCCCTATGACGGCTCTCCGGAGCAGCGGCGGTGGGTTGAGCAGATACTTTCGCGCATTCCCGCCGGCGCGTAGACGGACCGGTGGTGCGGTGAAATCGTGGGAGAGGGACGGCGAAAGTCCCTTGAACCTCGAGCAGACTTGTGCCGACGAACTAGTAGGGGTGAAGGAGCATAATGGCGAAAAAAGCGAAGAAGCTCAGCGCAGACAGCGCGTCCCAGAAGATGATAGAGCTCAGCGCCGAGAAGGGCTACGAGCTGGCCTGGGATAGATATCTGGCCGTCCAGCCCCAGTGCGATTTCGGGCTGCTGGGCCTGTGCTGCAAGAACTGCCTTCTCGGGCCCTGCCGCATTGACCCATTCGGCGAGGGGGCCAAGTGCGGCGTGTGCGGCGCCACCGGCGACGTCATCGCGGCCCGCAACCTGGCCCGGCACGTCGCAGTAGGCGCAGCGGCGCACTCGGACCACGGACGTGACGTGGTGCACACCGTCGCTCTCGCTTCCCGGGGCAAGGCGAAGGGCTACAAGATCAAGAACGAGGCCAAGCTGCGCAGGCTGGCCGAGGAGTTCGGCATCAAGCAGGACGGCAAGGACGCGGCCGCCATCGCCCGCGAGGTGGCGGAGGCGGCGCTCAAGGATTTCGGGCGGCAGGAGGGTGAGCTGAGCCTCGTCTCTCGCGCCCCCAAGCCCCTGCAGGAGAAGTGGCGCAGGCTTGGCGTAACACCGACCGGTGTGGACGCGGACATCGTGAGGTCGCTGCACGCCACTCACATGGGAGTTGACAACGAGCCGATACACATCCTGCGCACAGCCATCCGCACCGCGCTCTCCGACGGCTGGGGGGGCAGCATGTACGCCACCGACCTTAGCGACGTACTCTTCGGCGCGCCCGAACCCATCAGGGCGCGGGCGAACCTCGGCGTAATCCGTCCCAAGGCGGTTAATGTCATAGTCCACGGCCATGAGCCGACGCTCTCCGAGATGATCGTGGCCGCTTCCAATGACCCCGAGATCAAGGACAAGGCGAAACAGGCCGGCGCGGACGGCATCCAGATCGCCGGCATCTGCTGCACGGCAAATGAGATACTCATGCGCCACGGCATCCCAATAGCCGGCAACTTCCTGCAGCAGGAGCTCGTGCTTGCCACCGGCGCCGTGGACGCCATGATCGTTGACGTCCAATGCGTCTTCCCCTCCGTCATCACCTGCGCCGAATCAATGCCCACCAGGATCATCTCCACCTCCCGCAAGGCCGAATTCGAAGGCGTGCAGCACATCGAGTTCGACGAAGCGCGGGGCTACGAAATCGCCAAGCAGATACTCGGCGAGGCCATCGAGGCGTTCAAGGAGAGGGACCCGGCCAATGCGTGCGTGCCGGAGGAGAGCGAGGAGTTGATCGCCGGCTACACGGTGGAGAGCATCTTCACCACGCTCGGCGGGCACTACCGCGCCATGTATCGTCCCCTGAACCACGGCATCATGGACGGGCGGCTGCGCGGAGTTGCCGGCGTCGTCGGATGCAACAACGTGAAAATCATGCACGACTGGGGCCACATCGAGATGGTCAAGGAACTCATCCGCCACGACGTCCTGGTGGTGCAGACCGGGTGTTCGGCGATCGCGTGCGCGAAGGCCGGTCTCATGCAGCCCGAGGCCGCTGAAACCTACGCCGGCAAAGGACTCAGGGAGATCTGCCGGGCGGTGGGCATAGCGCCCGTGCTGCACGTCGGCTCTTGCGTGGACAACAGCCGCATCCTGCTGGCGTGCGTCGAAATGGTCAAGGAAGGCGGGCTGGGCAGCGACATATCGGACCTGCCGGTCGCCGGCGCCGCGCCGGAGTGGATGAGCGAGAAGGCGATGGCCATCGCCCTCTACGTCTCCGCGAGCGGCATCTTCACCGTCATATCCGAGCCGTTCCCCATAATGGGGAGCAAGGCGGTCCGGGACTACCTGCGTGAAGGGATGGAGAATGATTTCGGGGGCAAGCTCGCCTTCGAGCGCAACCCCATCAAGGCGGCCCACATGATGATCGAACATATTGACAGCAAGCGCAAGGCGCTCGGCCTGGCCCCGATGATGTATGAGCCTGTGGAAAGACCCGCAGAACCTGTCGAAGAGAGAGAACTCGTGCCGGCCAAGTGACGATGCGAGCCGGACGGGGATGCAAGGAGAGATCGAATGAGGAAGACCGCCGGGCGTGCCAGTGCAATCGTGGTGGACCTGAAGCGATGCCTGGCCTGCCGTAGCTGCGAGCTGGCCTGCGCGAAGGCCCACGCGGGTTTCGAGGACATCGTCGAGGCCCTGCTGGCGGACGCACACCTGGTGCCGCGCGTCAGGGTCATTGCCGCGGCCGGGCGCGCCGTTCCGGTGCAGTGTCAGCATTGCGAGGACGCGCCCTGCGTCACCGTCTGCCCGTCGGGCGCCCTTTACAAGGACGAGGCGACCGGGCGCACGCTCACCGCCCCGGAGAAGTGCATCGGGTGCAAATCCTGCGTGGTGGTCTGTCCGTTCGGGGCCACGACGTGGGACGACGTGGCCGAGAGCATCATAAAGTGCGACCTCTGCGAAGGCATCATCGAGGAGGGTGAGCTGCCCCGCTGCGTCTCTGCCTGTCCGACTCACGCCCGGCGCCTGATGCGGCTGGATGAGCTGATCAGGCGCAGGCAGCAGGATGCCGCCGAGCGCACCATAGCGGCGTATGAAGCCAGCGAAAAGGACGACGCATGACGAGATGCCCAATGATGAACCACGCGCCCTCTGTATTCCTAACGGCCTTGGACACAATCAGGGAGGAGCAAGGGGATGCCTGTAGTCGAGGCTGACCGTGCGGCCGAGAAGGCCGACATGGTCATTGAGAGCTACGGCGCTCGCACAGAGAGCCTCATTCACGTGCTGCAGGACGTCCAGGCTGAGTTTGACTACCTGCCGCGACCCGCGCTCAGGAGGGTTTCGGAGAGATTGCGCCTGCCGCTGGCGGAAGTGTTGCGCGTGGCGACCTTCTATTCGGCCTTCAGCCTGGAGCCGCGGGGCGAGCACCTGATCTCCGTGTGCACGGGCACGGCGTGCCACGTCAAGGGCGCTCCCCGCATCCTGGATGCGATCCACAGGAAACTCGGACTTGAGGAGGGTCGCCAAACAACGGATGACTTGAAGTTCACGGTTAAGAGCGTGCGGTGCCTCGGCTGCTGCGCGCTGGCACCTGTGATGACTATTGACGCGGATATTCACGGGCTCCTGACACCCAATCAGATCCCGAAGATTCTTAGCAGCTATGGGTGAGGCAATGCCGGCCCCCTTCACCTTGCCGCCCGTAAGCCTGGAAACGGAGACTTTTGGTGTCCACGGCAACATCGAACAGAATTGACTCTCCCCAGGCTTTGCAGGAGCTTGCGGAGTCATTGAAGCGCGACTCCGGCAGCAAGCCTGTGGTGAGCGTTTGCAGAGGCACGGGCTGCACGTCCAGCGGCTCGCGAGAGGTTCATGCCGCTTTGCAGAAGGCCGCGGAAGAGCTGGGCATGGCCGATGAGATCGAGATCAAGGGGACGGGGTGCCACGGACTGTGCGAGCTTGGCCCGCTCGTGGTGGTAAGGCCGCGGGGCGTATTCTACAAGAGGGTCAAGCCGGAGGACGCCGCGGAGATACTCCAGAAGACCGTCAAATCCGGCGAGCTGGTCGAGAGGCTGCTCTACGAGGCAGGTGGGCAGCAGGTGGTCTGCGAACACGACGTCCCGTTCTACAAGAAGCAGCATCGCATCGCCCTGCGGCTCAACGGTCTGATAGACCCGATGAGCATCGAGGACTACATCCGCGAGGGCGGCTACCAATCGTTGGCGAAGGTCCTGTTTCACTACTCGCCGGAGCAGGTCATTGACGAGATAAAGCGCAGCGGCTTGCGCGGCAGGGGCGGCGGCGGATTCCCGACGGGGCGAAAATGGGAATCCTGCCGGAAGGCGGATGGGGAGGTCAAGTACGTCATCTGCAACGGCGACGAGGGCGACCCGGGGGCTTTCATGGACCGTTCGATCATGGAGGCCAATCCCCATGCGGTGATAGAGGGAATCATCATCGGTTCCTACGCCATCGGCGCCGAGCAGGGCTATATCTACGTGCGCGCCGAGTACCCTCTGGCCGTACGGACTCTGCAGAAGGCTTTGGAGCAGGCCAGGGAGATGGGCCTGCTCGGCAAGGACATCCTCGGCAGCGAGCACAGCTTCGACATAGCGATAGCGCGAGGCGGAGGCGCATTCGTCTGCGGCGAGTCCACCGCCCTCATGGCCTCCGTGGAAGGCCACGTGGGCGAGCCGCGCGCCAAGCACATCCACACTGTCGAAAGCGGTCTCTGGGAGAAGCCGACCACCCTGAACAACGTCGAAACGTGGGCCAACGTGCCGGTCATCATTGAGCGCGGCGCCGACTGGTTCGCCTCCATCGGCTCCGAAGGCTCCAAAGGAACCAAGGTCTTCAGCCTCGTCGGCAAGGTGAAGAACACCGGCCTGGTCGAGGTGCCGATGGGCATCACGCTGAGGGAGATCATCTACGACATCGGCGGGGGAATCCCCGGAGATAAGGCGTTCAAGGCGGTCCAGACCGGCGGCCCGAGCGGCGGCTGCATCCCGGCCGAGCATCTCGACACACCGGTGGACTTCGACGAGTTGAAAAAGGTCGGCTCGATGATGGGGTCGGGCGGGATGATAGTGATGGACGAGGACAGTTGCATGGTGGACGTCGCCCGATACTTCCTGGACTTCCTCCGGGACGAGTCCTGCGGCAAGTGCACTCCGTGCCGCGAGGGCAACCAGCGGATGTTCGAGATCCTGGACAAGATCTGCGCCGGCAAAGCGACGCAGGCCGACCTGGAGCTGCTGGAGGACATCGCGGACGTTGTGAAGAACACGTCGCTGTGCCAGCTCGGCAAGACGGCCCCGAACCCCGTCCTCTCGACGATCAAGTACTTCCGGCACGAGTACGAGGCGCACATCAAGGACAAGCGCTGTCCCGCCGGGGTTTGCAGAGCCCTCATAGCCTTCTCGATAGACCCGCAAGTCTGCATCTGCTGTGGGCGGTGCGCCAAGGAATGTCCGGTCCAGTGCATTTCCGGCAAGAAGGGGAAACCGCCCGCCAAGGCCAAGGAGGACGAGGCGGCGGGCAAGAAGAAGGGCAAGGTCGGAGAGCCCTTCAAGATAGATGAGCAGCAGTGCGTCAAGTGTGGCACCTGTTTCGACGTCTGCCCCGTCGGCGCCGTGAAGAGAACGTGATGGCAACAGTCAACCTCACCATTGACGGCAAGCCGGTCAGTTGCGAGAAGGACAGCATGCTTCTGGACGTAGCGCTGGCCAACGGGATTAAGATTCCCACCCTGTGCCACCACCAGGCGTTGCCGGACTACGGGGCGTGCAGGCTCTGCCTGGTCGAGATAACACAGGGAAGGTGGAATTGGGTAGAAGCGTCCTGCACCTATCCGGTCAGGGATGACGGCCTCAAGGTCGAGACGAACAGCGAGCAGGTGCAGCGCTACCGGCGCTTGAACATGGAGCTGCTTCTGGCGCGCTGCCCTGATTCCGAGCAGGTGCGCCGCATGGCGCGTGAGATGGGGGTGGAGCAAACGCGGGTGCCGCAGGACGGCAAGGACAGGTGCGTTCTGTGCGGCCTGTGCGTGAACGTCTGCCACGATCTCGTGGGCGCAGGCGCAATCAGTTTCGTCGGGCGGGGATCGAGACGCCGCGTTGACACTCCGTACGGCGAGCCCTCCGAGGTGTGCATCGGCTGCGGGGCGTGCGCGGAGGTCTGCCCGACCGGGCACATCGTCGTTCGTGAGTCTGAAGGTGAGCGAGAGATAGTGCCGTTTGGGACCAAGCACAAGCTGGTTGCCTGTCCCGAGTGCGGGCGCGGCTACGTGACGGAGAAGCAGTTGGCGTTCCTGGAGCAAAAACTCGGCGAGAAGAGCGAGATCCTCGGCGGCTGCCCCGTGTGCAAGGGACGCCGAAGGGCTGAAGAGCTGCAAAAGGTTTACGAGAGTCTGTCTACACCAAGGAGGAACTGATAGATGTCTCACAAGGTGTTCAGTGCGGTCGCTCGCGGCGCGCACGAATTTGTCGAGGCGGCCGAGGCGGCCTGGAAGGAAGCGGTCGAGAAGCACGGCGAAGACGCCAAGATAGAGTTCCCGGAAACCGCGTTCTACCTGCCGATGATCTACGCGCTCACCGGCCGGCAGGTCCGCACCCTGGCTGACGCCAAGGCTGTGCTCGAGTATTGCCGAAAGGACCTGCTGCACCCGGTGCCGGACGAGAAGGTCTGGCTGCCGTACCTGGGGCACGGGCTGGACGAAGGCGCGGCGACGATGTTCGCGCAGGAGATACTGTGCGCGCTCGACTACCTGGACGGCTACCAGAGGCCTGAGGGCTACTACGGTTTCCTGAGCGATACCTCGATGCGCGAGCTCGGCATCCAGCTCGTGGACGGGCGCATGCCCGGCTTTGCCGCCATCCTCGGCCCGGCGCCCGACAACGAGACGGCCGTCAAGATCATCCGCGAGCTGCAGAAGCGCAACATCCTCATCTTCCTGTTCGCCAACCGCGAAGGCAGAACCATGAAGGAGCAACTCGATGCGGAAGGCCTCCAAACAGGATGGGAAACCTACATCGTCCCCACCGGACCGGAGACTCGATACGGCATCATGCCGCTGAACTGGGCCGTGCGCAGCGCGCTGACCTTTGGTGGGCTGAAGCCCGGAAGGTTCGCCGAGATCCTCCAATACTCGCGGGACAGGGTGTTCGCCTTCGGCATGACCTTCGGGCCTATCCCGGACGACTGGTACGCGACCGGCGCCGGCGCCATCCTGATGGGCTTTCCGGTGATAAGCGACAGCGACACCACGCCGGAGGTGCGCCCGACAGGCGTGTGCACCTACGAAGCCCTGGTCCGGCAGACGGATTACGATCAGTTGGTGCCCACCTGCATCCAGGTGCGGGGCGTGAAGGTGACGGTGGAGCAGGTGGACGTCCCCGTGCCCTTCGCCGCCGCGTTCGAGGGGGAGCGGGTGCGCAGGGAAGACCTCCAGGTTGAATTCGGAGGCAAGAAGTCGCACGCAATCGAGTACCTCTACATGGTGGGCATGGACGACATTGACGACGGCAGCATCGAGGTGGTCGGACCTGACATCGAGGGCGTGAAGCCCGGCACGGCCATGGACCTGGGGATCGAAGTCCGCGTGGCCGGCCGCCAGATGCAGGAGGACTTCGAGAGCATCCTCGAACGCCAGCTCCACCGCTACGTGAACGAGGCCAGCGGGGTGATGCACATCGGCCAGAGGAGCATCGCCTGGGTGCGCATGAGCAAGGCCGCCTACCAGGCCGGCTTCCGGCTCCACCACTTCGGCACCATCTTTCACGCCAAGCTCCACGACGAGTACGGCCAACTTGCGGACAAGGTGGCCGTGAGGATCATCACGGATGCCGAGGTGCTAAAGGACCTCAGGGCGCGGGCGACGACGGCCTACGCGGCGCGCGACGCCAAGATGGCGGGCATGAAGGACGAGGACGTGGACGTGTTCTACTCCTGCACGCTGTGCCAGACCTTCGCGCCGAACCACGTCTGCGTCGTGAGCCCCGAACGGCCCGGCCTGTGCGGCGCCTACGACTGGCTCGACTGCAAGGCGGCCAAACAGATAAGCCCCACCGGCGCCAACCAGCCCATACAAAAGGGCAAGCCAATAGACGCAGCCACGGGGGAGTGGGAAGGCGTCAACAAGTTCGTCTACGAGAAAAGCAACCGAAGCGTTGAGCACTACTGCCAGTACTCGCTGATGAATAACCCCATGACCTCCTGCGGGTGCTTCGAGTGCATTGTTGCCATCGTGCCAGAGGCGAACGGCATCCTGGTGGTCAACCGGGAGTACGGCGGCATGACGCCTGTCGGTATGGCCTTCAGCACCCTGGCCGGCAGCGTCGGCGGGGGAGTCCAATCGCCGGGCTTCCTCGGCATTGGGCGGCGCTACGTACTGAGCCAGAAATTCATCAGCAACGAAGGCGGCTTCCCACGTATCGTTTGGATGCCGAAGGAGCTGAAGGATAGTATGATGGAGGACCTGAAACGGCGCGCCGAGGAGCTGGGCATGCCGGGCCTGGTGGATAAGATCGCCGATGAGACGATCGCGCAGGACTCCGAGGACCTGCTTGAGTTCCTGCAAAGGGTCGAGCATCCGGCGCTTACCATGCCGTCGCTTTTCTGAGGCGCAGTGCGGATTCCACTGCGTTTCGCGAAAACTCAAGAGTGAGAGAGTGTGACACATCATGGCGCTGAAGGGACTTGACATCTTCAAACTGCTGCCCAAGACGAACTGCGGGGACTGCGGCGTGCCGACGTGTCTTGCCTTCGCGCTGAAGGTCGCGGCGAAGCAGGCGGCCCTCGAAGAGTGCCCACACGTAAGCGAACAAGCCAAGGCGGAACTCGGCGCCGCCAGTCAGCCGCCGCAGAAGCTCGTCAAGATCGGCTCCGGCGAGACGGACCTTGAGATCGGCAACGAGACGGTGATGTTCCGGCACGACGAGAAGTTCCACCACAAGCCCGGCATAGCCGTCCTCGTGGACGACACCGACGAGCTTCAGCAGAAGGCAGACAGGATCAAGGCCCTCGCCTTCGAGAGGGTCGGCGAGATCATTGCGGTGAACATGGTCGCGCTGAACTGCGCTTCGGGCGACGGAGGCAAGTTCAAGGACGCCGCCGCAGGCCTTTCGGACGCTCTGGGGCTGCCGCTCGTGCTGATTGCCAGGAACGCCGGGCAGCTTGCAGACGCGGCCAAGGCGCTCAGCAACGCAAGGCCCCTGTTGTGGGAGAGGGGCGGCCCTTCCGATGAACTCATTCAGCTTGCCGCCGAGACGAAGCTGCCCATCGTCGTGGAAGGTAACCTCGAGAAGTGCGACGCCGACGTGCAGAAGGCCAAAGCCGCCGGGATTGCGGAGATGGTCCTGTGCCCCGGCGAGGTTGACCCTGCGCAGGCGCTGGAGTTCCTCACCCTTACACGCCGCGCCGCCCTTCGCGCGCATTACCGCCCGCTCGGCTTCCCCGTCCTGGTGCGAGCGTGGGCCGAGAACCCCGCGCAGCAGTCGCTCGAAGCCTGCGGCTACGTGTGCAAGTACGCCGGCATCGTGGTCCTGAGCGTGGACAGCCCCGAATATGTCCTGCCCATTCTGACCATGCGCCAGGACATATATGTCGACCCGCAGAAGCCGGTCCAGGTCGAGTCGAAGCTCTATGAGGTCGGGGAGCCGGACGACAAGTCGCCGCTGCTTGTGACCACGAACTTCTCCCTGACCTTCTACAGCGTGTTGAGCGAGGTGGAGGCAAGCCGCGTGCCGGCACGCGTGCTGGCCGTGGACACCGAGGGCACGAGCGTGCTGACCGCCTGGGCCGCCGACAAGTTCGGCCCCGAGCAGATCAAGAAGACCATGCAGGCAACGGGGGCGCTTGAGAAGCTCGCCGAAGCCTATCGCAGGCCGGTTATCCCCGGCCTGGTAGCGGTCATCAGCGGTGAGTTGGAGGAGGAGCTCGGCTGCAGCGTGATCGTCGGCCCGAAAGAGGCGGGCGGGATCCCCAGCTTCCTGAAGAACGAGTGGCGCAATCTGGTAGGGTAAGATGCCTCGCGTAGAGTTCAAGCCCTCTGGGGTAGCCGTCCACACGGAGCCAGGCGCCAGCCTGCTTGAGGCGGCGAGGAGGGCGGGAGTCCGAATCCGCAACGACTGCGGGGGCCGCGGCGCCTGCGGCCGCTGCATCATCCGAATACAGAGCGGCGACGTCGCCCGGCTGAGCACGCGCTTCGACCTCAAGGACGGCGAGGACCTTGCATGCAGGACGCTCACGCTGGACTCGGACGTAGTCGTCTTCGTTCCGGAAGCCAGCCGCGAGGCCGCCGAGGAAGTAAGCGTCCGCCAGGTGACGCCCCTGCCGGCAGACACCCCGACGCCCGAATCGCTGATCAAGAGGATCATGGTCGAGGTGCCGCCGCCGAGCCTTGAGGACAACGTAGCGGACGCCGACAGGCTCGTCCGAGCGCTCCGGGGCTGGCGAGAGGGCGATTACGACGTCCCCCTGGGTGTGCTGAGGGACCTGCCGACGGCGCTGCGCGAGACGCAGTGGAATCCCCACGTCACCCTCGCCGCCGGTCCGTGCGGCGCAAGCGTCCTGAACGTCGGCGACGGCTCACGCGTGCGCCCGGCCATACTGGCCGTGGATATCGGCACGACCGCCATCAAGGCCCAACTGCTCGCCCCGAAAGCCAGGTGGCAGGCATCGTGCTATAACAGCCAGGTGATGTACGGGCCGGACGTGATCTCGCGCATCATCTACTGCCAGGAGAACGAAGGCGGCCTGGAGCGGATGCAGAACCTCGTCGTCGGCAACATAAACCAGTTGCTCGCCGCCCTGCTGGAGGCCGCCGCGCTCCCACGCGAGGACGTCTGGGCTGTGGTGACCAGCGGCAACACGACGATGACGCACCTTTTGCTCGGGCTGCATCCCGTCTGGATAAGGCGGGAGCCCTACGTGGGGTGCAGCTATCATCTGCCGCCGATGCAGGCGGCGGAGGTCGGGATCGAGATCAATCCGCTGGGCCGGCTGTTCTGCCTTCCCTCGGTGAGCTCATACGTGGGGAGCGACATCGTGGCCGGCGTGCTGGCCACGGGCCTGTCCGAGAGGACAAAGCCCGCCATGCTGATAGACCTCGGAACCAACGGGGAGATAGTGATCGGCTGCAGCGAGTATATGGTTTGTTGCAGCGCCTCGGCCGGGCCGGCCTTCGAGGGTCAGGGAAGCGCCTCGGGCTCGCGCGCCATGCCGGGCGCCGTGGACGAGGTCTGGTGGGAGGAAGGTCTGCGCTGGCACACGATTGACGACGCGCCTGCCGTGGGCATCTGTGGAAGCGGCTACATAGACCTGCTCGCCACGCTGCTCAGGCTGGGCGTGATAGACAGGACCGGCAGGTTTCAGGAGGGCTCATCCGATTCCCTGCGCCCCGCCGAAGGAGACGAGGGGTTGGAATACGTCCTGGTGCCCGCCGCCGAGGCCGTCGGCGGCGCGGACATCGTGCTGACCCAGGGCGACATCGGCAACCTTGTGCGCGCCAAGGGCGCCATCTACGCTGCGGCCAGCGTCCTGCTGGGAAGCCTCGGCTTTCACTGGTCCAGCCTGGAAGGCATCATGCTCGCCGGCGGGTTCGGCGACAGGATCGACAAGGAGAACGCCGTCAGGATCGGACTGCTTCCGGACGTGGAGCGCGAGAAGATCGAGTTCGTGGGCAACACCTCGCTGCGCGGGGCCGTCATGGCTGCGCTGGACGAAGACGACTACGCCAGGGCCGACGCCCTGGCCCGCCGGATGACATACATGGAGCTGTCCACACATCCCAAGTACATGAGCGAGTTCGTGGCGGCCTGTTTCCTGCCTCACACGCATGCGGAGGAATTCCCGTCCGTGAGCACCGGGAACAGCACACTGGGCGAGAGGAGATGACGTATGGCTGTGCCGTCGGTGAAGGAAAGTTTCAGCGCAAAGATCAACCAGGTGACCATAGGCGCCACCGCCGCCGAGGGCGGAACGAGGACGCGCACCGTGACCATCGGCGGCGACACGGGGCTGCCGCTGGCCGGTTTTGAGGCCCGCTACCCGAATCCTCCCGCGCTGGTGATGGAGGTATCGAATACCGGCGCGGACGGATGGCCCCCTGAGACGAAGAAACACATGGCCGACGTGGCAGGGGACGTCGGCAAGTGGGCGGCCAAATGCGAGCAGTGGGGCGCGGACATGGTGTGCCTGCGACTGCGGGCCGCCCATCCGGACGAGGGAGGGCGCTCGGCACAGGATTGCGCCGGCGACGTCAAGGCCGTGCTCGAGAGCTGCGGACTCCCCCTGATCGTCTGGGGCGTGGACGTCCCGGAAGTGGATAACGTGCTGCTGCCCAAGTGCGCGCAGATCGCCGCCGGCGAGAACTGCCTGCTGGGCACGGCCAAGGAGAAAAACTACCGCACGCTGGCCGCCGCGTGCCTGGCTGACGGCCACAAGATCATCTCTGAGTCCCCGTGCGACATCAACCTTGCCAAGCAGGTCAACATCCTGCTCCAGGACGCCGGCGTGTCGCTCGAGGATATCGTGATATATCCCACAACCAGCGCGCTCGGCTTCGGGATGGTATACATCTACTCGGTGATGGAGCGGGCGCGGCTGGCGGCGCTGGCCGGCGACAGGCTGCTGCAACAGCCCGTCCTGCTGAACGTGGGTGAGGAGACGTGCCGTGTGAAGGAGGCGAAAGTGCCCCAGGATGAGCAGCCGGGCTGGGGCCCGGCCCAGGCCAGAGCGCCCCTCTGGGAAGCGGCCACGGCGCTCGGGCTGGTCGAGGCCGGCGGAGGGCTTTTCGTGCTGCGCAATCCTGAGGCGCTCGCCCAGGTGAGGGAGGCGGTCGGCCGAGTCTGGCCCAAGGCGCAGTAACCACTCCTGACGCTGTGCGCGGAGCGGCGACTGCGATGGCAAAAGCAAGGAGGTCAGCGGATGTTTGCGATTGGCGAACGGATAAACGGGATGTTCAAGAACGTCCGGAACGCGATTCAGTCCAGGAACAAGGACGTTATTCACGGCGTGGCCCGCAAGCAGCTCGAGGCTGGCGCAGACGCTCTGGATATCAACGTGGGGCCGACCAAGGGCAAGGCCGTGGACAACATGCTGTGGCTGGTTGAGACCGTCCAGGAGGTGACGGACAAGCCGCTCTGCATTGACACGCCGAAGTTCGACGTGATGCAGGAGGCGCTCAAAGCCTGTCGGAACCCGCGCATCATCAACTCCACCAAGGCCACCGAAGAGGATCTGGAAAGGTACGTCGCTCTGGCAGCGGAGACCGGCTCCCGGCTGATCGCCCTCACGATAGACGCCAGCGGCGTCCCTGCGGACGTGGACGGCAGGGTGATGATGGGAGCCACCATCGTCACCAAAGCAATGGAGGGCGGGCTCGATATCTCCAGCATCTACATCGACCCTGTGATCCTGCCGGTCAACGTGGCCCCCAAGGTCCCGCAGAACGTCATGGAAGCCATCCGCCAGTTGAAACTCATCAGCGATCCGCCGCCCAAGTTCGTCATCGGGCTTTCCAACGTGAGCCAGAGCTGCCGCGAGACGCATCTGATCAATCGCATCTATCTGGCGATGGCAATCGCAGCGGGGCTGGACGGCGCGATTGTTGACGTGACTGACCGTGAGTTGATGGAGGCTGCGATCACGGCGGAGCTGCTGATGGAGAAGCAGATCTACTGCGACGACTACGTCGCCGCGTACATGAGGAGCAAGTGAAGCGGGACGACGAGAGGAACAGTGCCGTCAGGCCAAACCTGCCCTACCAGGACCACTATGAGCTGGCGCGCGATGCCGCGATCGAGCGGCTGAGGCAGCGCTTCGATCCCGACCGGCTCGCCAGGTTGGGGGCGGAGCTGAGGCAAGAAGGCGCCATCGAGCTTCCCACGCTGTGCTGGCGGTTCGCGATAGGCCTGGAGCCGTTCTCCATGGTGCTGCTGCCGGGAGACGGGCAGGTGAGCATCGTCTGGCAGATACTCGCGCTGGATTACCTGGGCGGCGAGCCGGCCGGCGGCCCCGCCCGCTTCCTTTCCTTCGCCGAGTTTCCGCAGGTCAGAAGTTACCTCAAGGCGTTCGAGGGGCGGGTGACCGGGCGACTGAGCCGCGGCGTCGGCGGGCAGGAGGAAACATTTGTGCGCGCAGCGGAGCGGTGTCTGGGCGCGCGCGGCAGCGGCAGTCCCCTGAGCTACCTGTTCCGCCTCTTCCCCAGGTTCGAGCTGCAGGTCGTCCGGCACGAGGGGGACGAGGATTTCCCGCCCTCCTGCAACGTGCTTTTCCCGGACAATGCCCTGCGTGTTCTGAGCGCCGAGAGCGTCATCGTTGCGGCGGAGAGGCTTGTCTCCTCGCTCGAGGGCAAGAGCCCCAGCGGCTAGGATTTTTGATTTGCGATTTCGCACGGACACCTGCTCACTGACGACTGGTGAGTGTCTTTCCGCAGGGCGCGTCGCCCAGGCAGGTAAGTCCCTTTTGGTTGACGCGGCGTGCGCCTGCTCGTATCCTGTTATGCTTTTTGCGCATCGTACGCTCTGGGACGAACGATGAGGGTTCTTTCTCCTCTTTCCTGAGGGAGGGTTGGCGTTGTTAAGCGATCTTGAGATTGCGCAGGCGGCCAAGTTGAAGCCGATTGAAGAGGTAGCGAAGGATGCCGGCATACTGCGTGAGGAGCTTGAGCTTTACGGCGACTACAAGGCCAAGGTCAAGCTGGATATCCTGGACCGGCTCAAGGACGCCCCTACGGGCAAGTACATCGACGTGACCGCGATCACGCCGACGCCGCTCGGTGAAGGCAAGACGGTCAGCACCATCGGCGCGACACAGGCCCTGTGCCACATCGGCAAGAAGGCCTTCGTGTGCATCCGCCAGCCGTCGCTCGGCCCCGTGTTCGGCATCAAGGGAGGGGCAGCCGGCGGAGGCTACAGCCAGATCGTGCCCATGGAGGACTTCAACCTTCATCTCACGGGCGATGTGCACGCCGTCAGCATCGCCCACAACCTCGCCGCCGCGTTCCTGGACAACGCCCTCAAGCGCAAGAACCGCCTTTACATAGACCCGAGCACGATCACCTGGAACCGCGTCGTGGACCTGAACGACCGGTGGGCCCTCGGGGACATAGTCATCGGCCTGGGCGAAGGCTTCGTGCGGCGAAGCGGATTCGACATCAGCGTGGCCAGCGAGCTGATGGCCATCCTGGGGCTCTCATCCAGCCTGCAGGACCTGCGCGAGCGCGTCGGCAGGTGCGTGGTCGCGTCCACCTACGACGGCCAGCCTGTCACCACGGAAGACCTCAAGTGCGCAGGCGCCATGACAGTGCTTCTGAAGGACGCCCTCAAGCCGAACCTGATGCAGACGCTGGAGGGCGGCCCGGCTTTCGTCCACACCGGCCCGTTCGCAAACATCGCTCACGGCAACTCAAGCATCCTGGCCGACAGGATCGCCCTCAGATTGGCCGACTACGTGGTGACCGAGAGCGGATTCGGCGCGGACATCGGCATGGAGAAATTTTTCGACATCAAGTGCCGCATAGGCGGCCTGGTGCCGAACGCGGTCCTGCTTGTCGCCACGATTCGCGCGCTGAAGATGCACAGCGGCGACTTCAAGGTCGTCCCCGGCAAGCCGCTCGACCCGGGTCTGTCCAAGGAGAACCCGGACTCGGTGGCGCGCGGCTGCGAGAACCTGACGAAACACATCGAGAACGTCGCTCTCTTCGGCGTGCCCTCGGTTGTCTGCATCAACAGGTTCACAGACGACACCAAGGCTGAGATGGAGGTCGTCCGCGAGAACGCGCTGAAAGCGGGCGCCGAGCAGGTCGTCGTCAGCGACGTGTGGGAGAAGGGCGGCAAGGGCGGCGTCGAGCTCGCCGAGGCGCTTGTCGAGGCGTGCAAAAAGAAGTGCAAATTCAGGTTCCTGTATCCCGATGACGCATCCATCGAGAAGAAGATCGAGACGATTGCGACGAAGGTCTACGGCGCGGCATCCGTCGAGTTCGCCCCCGCGGCCAAAGCCCAGCTCAAGCTCTTCAAGAAGCGCGGCTGGGAGCGCCTGCCCATCTGCATGGCCAAGACCCATCTCTCCCTGTCACACGACCCCTCAATCAAGGGGCGGCCCAGGAACTACGTCTTCCCCATCCGCGACATCCGGCCGTCGCTGGGGGCGGGGTTCCTGTACCCGTTGTGCGGCGACATGAGGACCATCCCCGGCCTGCCGACCAGGCCGGCCGGCGAGAAGGTGGACATCGACGCCGAGGGCAAGGTCGTCGGCCTGTTCTGAGACACTGCGTTGTCCGCCGGTGAATGGTGCAGCGCGGCGCAGCGCCCGCGCCCCTGTCAATGCTGCGTCCCCCGTGTCCCTCTGCCGTCTTGCAGAGGGCATCAGCAGTCAGGAAAGAAGTGATTCATGGAGATGCACGGCGACCCAGCAGCCCGTGAGGCCGCAACGGGCCTGCGAATGACAGCGGAGGACATCCGCGCGCGGCTCGGGTTCTCCACCATAGCGATGCCGGGCGAGGAGCCGGTGGGCGCGAGGCAGATCGCCATGATCCGCGAGGCGGGCATAGAACGGGTCGAGATCTGCGGGCTGCACGCCCCCACCCACTACGATTACCACGATCGCACCCAGGTCTGGGAGATAATGTCGGAGTGCCGCGCGCAAGGTGTCTCCGTCGTGGCGGTCCATGGGCCGGGAATCCCATATGACTGCGCCTACGAGCAGGTCCGCAGGGCCGTGGTGAAGGAGGCGGTCGCCGCCGCCAGGGTCGCTGAGGAGATGGGCGCTTCCATCTTTGTGGCTCACTTCAACGCCAACGGACTCTCTCAAAAGACGGTCCACGAGATGCTGGAGCAGCTCGACGGGAGCAGCATCAGGCTGACGGTTGAGAACGGAAGCGACTTGCGGGACTTCGCCGCCTTTGTAGACCGCATCGGCTCCGACCGCTTCGGCATAGTCGCAGACATCGGCCACACACGCGATGAGGACCGCATCAACCCCTTCATCAAGAAGGAGCGCGCCCGCCAGACCATGGCCCTGTGCGGCCACCGGCTGCTGCACCTTCACCTGCACGACTTCCTCGACGCCGATCACTACCCCCCGTTCGACGGGAACGTCCAATGGGACCAGATCTTCCTGGCGCTGCAGGACATCGGCTACACGGGGGAGATCATGTTCGAGGCCATCGCCCGCACCTCGCTGCAAGACACGTTGAAGAAGACCGCCGCCTTCCCCGAGGAGTTCGTCAGGCGATACGGGCTGGATGTGGAGTAACTGAAAGCAGGGCAGATGGGAAAGAAGAAGGGTAATGGCGGCCCGAAAGCAAAGGCGGAAGATATCCGCAAGCGACTGGGTTGCTCTACCGTTGCGATTCCGAGCGAGGAGCGCCTGAGGGCCAGGCACATAGCCATGATCCGCGAGGCCGGCATCACGCGGATAGAGGTTTGCGGACTGTTTCTTCCGTCGCATTACGACTATCATGACCGCGCCCAGGTCTCAGAGATCATGACCGAGTGCGACAGGCAGGGCATTTCCATTGTCGCCGTGCACGGGCCTAATCTCCCTTACGACTGCGCTTACGAGGAAGTGCGCAGGGCGGTGGTGACGGAGGCGGTCGCCGCCGCCAGGGTCGCAGCGGAGATGGGCGCCTCCATCTTCGTGGCCCATTTCAACACAAACAAGTTCGCCGAACGGACCGTAAGGGAGACGCTGGACCAGCTCCACGGCTGCTCCGTCAGGCTCACCGTCGAGAACGTAACGAACTTGAGGGACATCCCCGCGCTCGTAGACCGCATCGGCTCGGAGCGTTTCGGGGTGACACTGGACATCGGCCACGAGCGCGACGAGGACGGGGTAAGCCCCTTTCTCAAGGACGGGGGCGCCCGGCGGACCGTGGCCCTGTGCGGCCGCAGGCTGATGCACCTGCACCTGCACGATTTCCTGGAGGGCGGCCACTACCCCCCGTTCGACGGGAATGTCCGCTGGGATGAGGTCTGGCTGGCTTTGCAGGAGGTCGGCTACACGGGGGAGATCATGTTCGAGGCCATCGCCCGCGGTTCGGTGCACAATGTGTTGAACAAGACCGCGGCGTTCCCGGAGGAGTTCGTCAAACGCTACGGGTGACAACGCCTGCACGTGCCCCTGCCCGCGTCGCAGCGCACGACAGGTCGTTCGTCCCGGAACTCACCGAGGATATAAAAACATGGGATACTTCGCCCCAAGCCATCCCCTCAGGGCGGCAACGGTCTGATCGCTCCATCCTATGTAAGGCGCCCTGGTCCTCTGCGAGCCGACCAGACAGCCGGAGGCCACACCCAACCCCTTGTCGAACACCGGATCGCACGACCCCTCGCCCCTGCCCTCGATGAACTCGGAAGCGTCGGTGAAGAACTGCTGCGCGAGCTGCTGCATCTTGATGGCCTCCCCCCACCGGCCATTGGCGGCGTGGGCGTACATGGTCAGCATGAACTCCGGATTGGTGCAGATCAAGGAGCTGTAACACCCGCGCGCACCGAGCATCATGGCGGACGCCATGAGGTTCTCGCCCACGAAGTAGGAAAGCTGAGGCGTCATGAGGAGCGCTTGTTGCAGCTCGGTGAAGTGCGCCCCGGCATATGTGAACTTCACCCCGATCAGCGACGGGGCAACTTCGAGAACTCGAAGGTAGTCCGGACCGGTCAGGAACCTCTTCGTGCGCGGGATGTTGTAGTGCACCAGCGGCAGATCAGGGCACGCCCTGTAGAGGTCCCTGAAGTATTGAAGCAGCTCCCGGTCGTTCACCTCCATCCAATAGGGGATCGCAACCTGCGCCGCGCCCACCTCCGGCTTCCCCGCCGCGTATTCGAGACAGCGGAGCACCTCCCGCGTGTTGTGGGAACAGCACCCGATTTGGAGCGGCATGTTGTGGCGGCCGCATAAGTCGGCCTGGATGTCCACCATCTGCTTGAACTCGTCGAAGCTGAGCGCGTAGAACTCCCCCGTGCTCCCGCTAGTGTAGATCCCATGCACGCCGACATGGCACATCCGTGCCGTGTTCGCCAGATACGAATCCACGTCAAGGTTGTCATCCTCGTCCCAGGCCATCGTTACGCCGGCCCAGATGCCGCGCACATTCTCAGCCGTCAGTCTGCTCATTGCTCGCCTCCTCCGGGGACTTCTCCAAGGTTCAGACGGGCCAGCGCATTCTCCCTCAGGATCAGGCGCTTGTCCTGGTCACTGATTGCGGCGTGCTCTATTCGCGCCCGCTGCATCGGGGCGAAGTACAGCGGTGAATCGGTCCCGTAGAATATCCTGTCCGCCCCGATTTCCTTGACCGCCCACTCGAGCAGGCCGGAGGTGATTGACATGGCGCTGGATGTGTCCGTGAAGACGTTGCCGCGGCGACTGCTCTGAATGGCGCGGACCTGGTGGGTCAGGTCCCCGTCCCAGCCGCAGCCCAGATGGGACACGATCAGCGTGACCTCCGGGAATCGGTCTGCGAACGTCACGAGATCCTCCGGCAGACTGTTCCGCTCGCCGCTGTGGCTCTGAACGGTCGCACGCCGGTCCGCGGCGAACGCGAACAGCGCCTCACCGTGCTCCGAAATGTGGTAGCCGTGCTCCTCCGGGTGGATCTTCATGCCGGCGCACGCGGGTCGCTTCAGCATGTCATCGGCCTGCTCGAAGGTCTCCGGTTTGAGCGGATCAACCACCACCCACTGGCGCAGTCCTTCGGTCCGAGCCACGACCTCGGCCGCATGCAGGTTGCCGGATACCGGGTCGGCATTGTGACGCGGCATCAGCGCCTCCAGCGGTGAGACGATGGTAAGGCAGGTCTTTGCCCGGCGGGCGCGATCCACCACGACGCGCTCGTCCCCCGAAGTGAGGGCCTGCTGGAGCACGGAGGCGGTCGCAGAGGCGCAGGCGCCGTAGTGGGCATGAACGTCAATGGCCAGGACGGGCTCCATCAGCCGCCCTCCTTCAGATAGCCACGCGGGACCTGTGAACGGGCGCTGCCTGGGCAGCATCACGCATCGCGCCTGCGCGATTCCCTATTGACCTTCGGAAAAGCAATGCAACACCACGCCCTGCTCAAGACCAGCCCTCACCCTCCGCTCTCCCGCCGGGAGAGGGAACGGGAGAGGGAACTGCTATTCCTTTCTTTCCCGGAAGATCATTAATCGCCGCCTGCCTGCTTTAGCGCGCACGTGTGCGCCCAGCGCGCGGGGACCGACGTCCCGGCTCGGTCACCTTCAGCTCCCAGAGGTACCCCGCGCGGTCCGGGTTGTCGGTCTCGGCGGCGTACATCGTGTAATCGGGCGTCATGCAGACGTGATGCACGATGAAGCAGCTCTTGTTGATGGCGGTG